>Ga0206987_1066_pt1 | contig 22668 bp, 17 predicted proteins | sample Alteio_BWMinCont_11_FD_153281 | JGI IMG/M metagenome (GOLD analysis project Ga0206987, IMG submission 153281) | Enriched cells from forest soil in Barre Woods Harvard Forest LTER site, Petersham, Massachusetts, United States -... | ecosystem: Environmental > Terrestrial > Soil > Temperate forest >... | reverse complement strand
AACGGTGGGGCAGGCCCGAAACATCACGCTGGTCCCGCTTTACAAGCTGTTGGGAGAAAGGTACGCGGTCTACTGGAAAACGTCCACGGCGTGAGGCAATGACCCCCAGTGAGGCAATCGGGTGATCGGTTGATCGGGTCATCCGGCCATCCAGCCGTCGCACAGTTGATAGGTCTATCGGTTTATTCAAAACGGTTGACCTTCGCCGTTGGCATCTAGCCAGTGACCACTGACCACTAACCACTGCCCCTGTGGGCCCTTTGTTTTCAATAACATTGTCGGAGTCTCCGCGAGCAACTCCCTTATTATCATATACATTGTGGCCCATTTTCGAGGTGAGATAGCTGGAAGGGCTGGAGAACGCGCCCACGCTCGTTCCGTTCACTTTGACGGCGCCACCGGTTGCCCAGTAAGGAATTCGGATGTTGAGCGCCATCGCCGTGGGTCGGTCAGCATGAAAAATCAAAGTAGTGCCTTCCTCCTCCGGGAAGCGGGTTTGCTGCTCAAGGCGCACACTCTTCTGCGGCCAATTCACTTCCGAGGCGATGAAGAGGTTCACATAGATGCCGCGGTCGTCGTGGAAGTAAATCGTGTCAGCGGTCTTGGCGAACTCCTCCACTCCCGTGCCTGTGCAGCACCAGAAAGAGTTGTAGGCGGTATTGAAGTATTTCCAGAAGCCCGATCCGAGCGGCAGGAAGTAGCTCATGCTGCTGTCTTCCAGATTCTGCGTTCCCAGGCGGCTGTTGAACAGAGTGCGCTCGTAATAGTCCATCAGGCGCGGGTCCGCCGTCCAGCCGAAGGCGTGGCGCGCCAGCTTGAGCATGTTGTAGCAACAGCAGCATTCCTGCGTGTGCTTGCTGAGTTGGGTCGCGAGCTGGCCGGGAGGCGTGCGCCAGAACTCGTCATTGGTGGTGCCACCCGTGCAATAGCTGCGGTCGCGCACCACCGTATCGAGAAAGAACGAGGCAATATCGTGATAGCGGGGTTCGCCAGTCATCTCATAACGGCGGGCGGCGCCGATGACTTGCGGGATGTGAGTATTCCCGTGCATCCCCATCAACTCATCGCGGCGCTCAGCCAGCGGATCAAAGAACGCCGTCTTTTCGAAGCGACTCGCCAGTTGCTGGTGAAGCGGCTTGCCGGTGAATCCGTAGAGGTTCCAGAGCACTTCATTCATGCCGCCGAATTCCTTTTGCAGAATCCGCTGCATCAGTTCGTTACTGGTGCTCTCCAGGTAATGCTGCACCCACCACGCCATGCCCACCGCCACATCCAGCGCCTCATCGTTGCCGCAGTGGGCGTACATGTCGAGCAGGCCGGCCATGGTCTTGTGATACTTGTAGAAGGGGCAGATCACGCGGCGCCCGTCGCGCAGCCGATCAAAATGCTCCTCCGGGAAAGCGCTCAGGTAGCCGTTCTTCAGCGCTTTCTGACAGCGGGCCAATTCGCTGACCATGGAGTTGCCTTTGGACTTGAGTTCGTCATCACCGGTGGCCGAATACATCAGGGCGCAGGCGGAAAGGTAATGGCCCGCGAAGTGGCCACGCGTCTCGTTGTCGGGCTTTTCCCATCCTCCCAAAGGCTCGGCAGAGGAAGGGATTCCGGCGGTCAGGCGAAAGGTGTGGAGAAGGCGGTCGGCAGAGAGCTGATGAAGGTAGCGGCGGTCTGCCTGCTGCGCGTCCAGAAATGGACCCTGGCGCAGGCGGACCTGGGACAAAGGGAAAGGTTCCACCAGCCCCAGCACCTTTTCCCGGCGGGGAAGCTGGCCTTTTACCGCAGGCGCGCTTGCCGGATTAGCCTGTCCGGCCGTCGCCCAAACGCGGCCAGGCAATAACGCCGCCCCTGCCGTCGCTGCTGCCCCCGCAGTTACGGAAGACACGAACTGACGTCGGGTGAATCGATGCAGACTGGTCATCAGGACCTCCCATCACGGTGGGGGATGATACTACAAGGAGCTTTCGGAAGGGAAAAAGTGTAGCGCGCGGCCAGCAGGAATTCGGCTCCGAGACGAATTGAGGTGCGGCTGGCGCGGAATGACTGTAGACCCAAAGCTTGGTCTATTGATAAGATGTCCGAGCTTTAGACGCGCTCCAGCTACGCGCCAGGGCGAAGCTTCAGGCATCAGGGGGAGAACATTATGAAGCGTTCGGAAGTGAACACGATCATGAACGAGGCCGACCAATTCATCCGCCAGAGCGGGTTCTACCTTCCGCCGTTCGCCTATTGGACGCCGGCAGACTGGCGGACGAAGGGTGAGGAAGTCCGCGAGATTGTGGAGAATGAACTGGGCTGGGATATTACCGATTTCGGGCTGGGAAGGTACAAGGCCGACGGATTGTTCCTGTTCACGGTCCGCAACGGTAGCCAGGCGGACATGAAGGCGAAGCGTGGCAGGCTTTATTGCGAAAAGCTGATGGTGGTGGGCGTGGACCAGATTACCCCCATGCATTGCCACTGGCATAAGTATGAGGACATTATCAATCGCGGCGGCGGCAAGCTGCTGATCCAGGTGTACAACGCCACGGACGCCGACGGCCTGGCCGACACTCCCGTGAACGTGCAGATGGATGGAATCAAACGCCAATTTAAGCCGGGGGAAATTGTCAGCCTGGCTCCGGGAGAAAGCATCACGTTTCCACCCCGCCTCTATCACAAATTCTGGGGGGCGGAGGCGCGCGTGCTGGTGGGAGAAGTATCGCTGGTCAATGACGATCAGAATGACAACTGCTTCCACGAGCCGGTAGGCCGCTTCCCTTCTATCGAGGAAGACGTGGAACCCCTGCACCTGTTGACATCGGATTATAAGAAGTACTGGAGGAGCAACTAAAGTGACGTGTGACAAGTGACGTGTGACGAGCCAGCAAAGGCGGAAAATCGAAACTCGTCTTTCTTGCTCTTCTCGCTCGTCACACGTCACATGTCACTCGTCACTTCCCCGGGAGCCCTTTATGACTGCGGATCAGCGCTCAGGCATTGCCTGTGGCGGAATCTGGGTGGTGGATACGGTCAAAGTGATTGACCATTATCCCCAGGAAAACAGCATTGCCTACATTTCGGAAATGTCGCGCGGCGGAGGCGGCGCCGCTCACAACGTCGTGATTGACCTGGCGAGATTTGACGCCGCGCTTCCCCTGCACGCCCTGGGACTGATCGGTAATGATGCTTACGGCGACTATCTGGTGGAGCTGTGCCGCGAGTTCCCGAACATCAATCTCGATCAATTGCGCCGCACGGACCAGGCCGGCACGTCGTACACCGACGTATTCAGCATCAAGGCCAGCGGGCGCCGCACCTACTTCCATTATCCCGGCACCAACCGCCTGTTCCAACCGCAGCACGTGGACCTGGATAAGCTGAAAGTTAAGATGTTCCACCTCGGGTACCTGCTGCTGATGGACGCCATGGATCAGCCCGACGCGGAGTTTGGCACCGTGGCGGCACGCTTCCTGTCGCAAGTGCAGTCGCGCGGAATCAAGACGTCCATCGATCTGGTTTCGGAAGACAGCACGCGCTTTCGCCACATCGTGCCGCCCGCGCTGAAGTACACTGACTACTGCATCATCAATGATTGGGAGGCGGAGAAGCTGACCGGCATTCCCCTGCGGGTCGGGGGCAAACTGGTTCCGGAAAACCTGGAGAAGATCGGCGCCACCATTCTGGACTTTGGCGTCAAGGACCTGGTAGTCATTCACTTCCCCGAGGGTGGTTACCTGCGTTCGCGAGGCGGGGTGGAACTACTTCAGCCATCGCTGGAGCTCACGGATGACTTCATTGTGGGCAGCACCGGCGCCGGCGATGCCTTCTGCGCGGGCATTCTCTACGGGCTTTACCAGGACTGGGACCACGACCGAACCCTGCGCTTCGCCACCTGCGCCGGCGGCATGAATCTGAACGATCTCACCACCACAGGCGGAAGCAAGTCGTGGCAGGAAGTGCTGGAGATGGAAAAGAGATTTCCGTATCGCCGGAGTGCGAGGTAAAGAAGGTGTCAGGTATCAGGTGTCAGGTGTCAGTCATCCAGTTCCAAACCCTTCGGTGCCAATGCCCGTCGAGAGGACGCTGAAAACGGGCGAGTTGAGTTTTTCCCCGACACCTGACACCCGGCACCTGACACCTTATTCTTAGGCCCCTGACCCCTAATTCTACAAGGAGAACCCCGAGTGTCCTTAAACCCCAGGTTGAACCGATTGTTTACCGAAGATGGCAAGTGCTTGCAGGTGGCGCTGGACCATGGCGCCGTGAACGTGCCCAGTCTTATTCCCGGCCTCGAAAACATGAAGCAGGTCATTGAGACGGTAGCCGCTGCCAATCCTAACGCCGTTCTTGTGGCCGCCGGGCAGGCCCACTGGCTTCAGAACTTGAAGCAGAATCCCAAGCCCGCCCTGGTGCTGCGAGCGGATTCACCCAATATTTACTGCACCCCGACCACAGAGAGCGCCTTCTGCCAGCTGATCAGCGACCCGGTGGAGCAAGCGGTGGCCATGGACGCGGCGGCCATCGTCGTCAATCTGTTCTGGGCGCCCAACCAGCAGGAGCTGTACCACCAATGCATGAAAAATATCTTCAGCCTTAAACCGCGTTGCGAGCGCCTGGGCATGCCGCTGATGGTGGAACCCATGATCCTGGTGCTGGATGACAAAGGCACGTACCAATTCAATTCCGACATTCAGCGAACCGTGGCCCTGGCGCGGCAGGCGGTGGAGTTGGGCGCCGACATCGTCAAAGCCGATGTGGCGGAGCACCTCGATCAATATCACCTGGTGGTGGAGGCGGCCGCGCCCTGCCCGCTGCTGCCGCGCGGAGGCGCACGGGTTTCCGATAAGGAGATCCTGACGCGAACGCATACGCTGATTCTTCAGGGAGCGTCCGGCATCGTCTACGGCCGGAACATCTATCAGCACCCGCACCCGGCACGCATGATTCGCGCCTGCCAGGCAGTGGTGCACGAAGGCGCCACCGTCGTGCAGGCCATGGCCATGCTGGAAGAGATCAGGTGAGGGGGGATCGGCTCATCGGGCCAGTGTTGCGTTGAAAAGCGTCCGGCCGCCCGTCACTTGGCACTGCTTTCAATTCTGCATTGGCCGTAATCTGCTGAGGTCCGAAGCCCGCGGCGAATTCCGAGTTTCTGATTTCTAGTTTCCAGTTTCCTGTTTCCAGTTTCTCCGAATTCCCGCGGCGCGGTCGAAGATTGCTTCCCTGCTGATTCCCGCTTCCTGGTACATGGCGAAAATATTTTCGTCGGGGGTTTCCGGCGGGATGGTGTGAGAAGCCGCCAGAATGTAGCCGCCGCCGTCACGCGTCATGCCCTCAATCAGGCAGGCGGTGGCCCTTCGCACATCATCCACGGTGCCGGTGGGAAGCAGGTCCTGCGTATCGACCCCTCCCATGAAGGCCATTTGCCTGCCGAATTCCGCCTTCAATTCCAGCGCGTCCATGCCCGGGCAGTTGCACTGGATGGGGTTCAGCACGTCGATGCCAATTTCGATCAAGTCGGGAATGATGGGCCGCAGCGCCCCACAGCAATGGTAGGCAACCCATAACCCCTTGGCCTTCCCCACTGCCGCCACGCGCGCCAGGTGCGGCTTGATTAACGCGCGCCAGCTTGCGGGGCTCATCAACATGGCAAACTGTGAACTCACGTCGTCACCCGTCCACAGCCAGTCCAGCTCATACGTTGCGACCGCGGCGCGTGCGAGCTCGGCTGACCAGTCGGCGCAACGCCCCAGCATTTCACTGGCAAAATCGGGAGCCTCTACCATATCCAGCAAGGCCATTTCAATGCCACGCAGGCGCCAGTACATTTCGTAAACGCAGGGCGACACGTCGCAGCCGATGAAGTATTCCTTCTCCTGCGCCGCGACCGGCAACATCAGTCGCATTAGTTCCTCAAGATGGCTGGTGGGAAATTGATACCGCAGTACTTCTTCTCGGCCCGCCTGCGCCAGCGGAAATCCGCTGATCTGGTTGAAACCGTACTGCCGCGTCCACTGCACTCCCCAGTAGTCAACGTGCGAATCGCCTTCTTTCTCGTGGACGATGCCTTCCATCGCATAATTATTGTTCACCCAGGTCATGCGAACGTCATCACCCATGGCCTCTGCCACACGCGAAACTGGAATTTCCAGAAGCCGGGCGAAGCGCTGCGCCGTCTGCGGGTGAAACCACATGAAGACCGGCAACCGGTCAACGGGCTCCCGGCGCAAGGCGGCGTGGACACGTTGTTTTGAGTTCATTGGCAAAACCTCTGAAAGGTTAAAGGCTGAAGGGTAAAGGATAAAGGAAGGTCACTCAATCACAATGTCACGCCAATCCGATCTCCAGGACCACACTCTAACGTTCGGCCTTGATCCTTTACCCTTTACCCTTCATCCTTTAGCCTTCAACCTTTAACCTTTTTCTTACTGCTCCAGCGCATTGACTTCGCGGATCTTCCCCGCCGCATTCAAAGGCACGCGCAACGTCTTGATTTCCAGGGGGTGGAAGTCGCCGGTCCACTGGCGGTGTACCATTCCCAAATCCAGCGTCGCATGAGCGGCGTGCCCAGCGGTTTCATAGCAGCGGATAATCAGATCATTCCCCACTTCCGCCTGTTTAACGTCCTCCACCACCACGTCCGGCACATCGACGGCGAGGAATGAAGCGGACTGCGGCCGCGTGCCCTTGTGGATTCCCTGGTAGATCACCGGCACGGGAGCCGTCAATTCCTCCGCCATACGTACGATGCCCGCCTCCTGCCAGCTACCCGCATGCGGCGCCAGCACCATGCGGAATGACTGCATTCCCTGGTCCTGCCAGATGTACTCGCCGCCGGGCTCAACTTTGCGGGGCTGGTGTTGCGCATAAACCGCGCCGCGGACAATGGAAATCCGCATGTCATTATCCTGCACGCTATAGCCGTATTTGGCGTCGTTCACCACGGCGAGGCCGTACGGTTTGCCATTCCGGTCACCCGACACGTCGATCCAGCGCTGCCCCGGGTCTTCATCGCCATTGGCCTTGCGCGCGATGAACCCGTAGGGAATTTCATAAGTGGGCACAGGGTTCTGCACGTCCACCGGGAAGGAGAACTTCAGCATCTTCAGGTGCTCGTGCCAGTCCAGCGACACGCGGGCTTCCAGTGAGTGGGCGCCGGCACAAAGCATCCAGTCCGTGGTCATGAAGGAAGCGCCATATTTCGTGCGTACCCGAACCGTGGCCCGCACCGGACCATCCTCCATCACGCGGAAGCTCGCCCCGGCGAACGTCCCGATTTCATCCGTGAAGGCGCGAACGCCGTGGCTCCAGGTATCGCTGGGGTCGTCAGTCACCACGGCCCGCGCGCCGCCGGCGCCCCCGCGGAAGACCTCGGCCCCGGCGTCTTTGTCAAACAGGGAAATCGATCCGTCGGCGGCAAAGGTCACGCGCAGGTGTTCATTCTCAATCCCCGTCTCCGTGGCATGAACGGCGGAGACGGCAGCCGGCACCACTTGCTTTTTGCGCAAGCGGAATTGCCGGTAGCCAAAAGCCGGCACGGGCGCTTTGAACACCAGGCCTTTCCGGGCGCCCGCCACCGTCTGGCCCGCGGTCCACTGGTGCGGAATAAGATTGCCCTGCTCATCCTCCAGGCGGGTGTCGTCGCTGATGATGTCCTCGTTATGAAATCCCCAGCCCAGATCATACTGAACGTCCAGGTTCGCCGCCCAGGCGTGCGGATTGAAAACCACCAGGTAATCGGAGTCGGGGTCGGCGGTGGGAATCTGCCACGCGATCTTTTCCGCCGCCCGGTAAATGGCTTGATTGGCCACCTCTTTTGCATACCCGAAGGCATTGTGCGCAACGATGTAGTGTTCCGGCAGCGCCGTCCCCGCCATACTGTCGTGGAATTGCATCAGCAAAACTTTTTTCCACGCGGCGGTGAAGTCGCTCTTGGGATACGGCGACCCCGCCACGATGCTCGCCAGCTCCGCCATCTTCTCGCCCGTCTCGAGCGCCATCTCCGCAGTGCGGTTGTCCTTTTTGACTTCTGAGACCGCGGTGTAACAGCCCACCGAGTGGTGCTGCAAATCTCCCGTCACCACCGGCAAACCCTTTCGGCTGGCGATGTCTTCAAAGTAGGCGTCGGGAGTGCTGAACAGAATTTTGGGCGCGCCGGGTTGCTTCTCAATGTCCAGGATGGCGTTGATGGCGTCTTTGGCAGGCCCTCCGCCATGGTCCCCGGTACCGTAGAAGATCATCAGATCGCTCGTGGGTTCTGTCAATTTGGAAAGAAAATCGTGCATCTTGCTATCGATGTCGCTGCCTCTGATTCCATAGCTGTAGGAAATGCGATAGGTCAGAGCGCGCGTTCCGTCCTCGCCTTGCCACCAAAACACATCGGCGGGCAGCGCCTTCTCCGTTTGCGCCGGGCGCATGAAAACGTAATTGTTCATCCCCTGGAGTTTAAGAATCTGCGGCAGAGTGCCGGGGTGGCCGAACGAATCAGGATTGAATCCAACCTTGGCGCGGCGCCCCAGCAGTTGCTGAAACACCTGCTGGCCATACAGCCCCTGGCGAATCAGCGACTCGCCGCTGGGCATGTTGACGTCGGGCTCAACCCACCATCCACCCACGACGTCCCAGCGGCCCTCCGCCACGCGCCGGCGAATCTGCGCAATCAGCCCGGGATCAGCCGCTGCCGCCCATTCGTACAACTGCGCGGAGCTGGCGGCGAATTTGAAATCCGGAAATTCGTTCATGCGGTCCAGCGCCGCTCGAAACGTGCTCAACCCCACGCTCATCGATTCAGGCCATGGCCACAGCCAGGGAATGTCAATGTGCGCATTCCCCACCATGTACAGCTTGTATTCGGGCGCACTCGCGGGCCACGCCGTTCCGGCGGACTGCCCCGAGGTCTTCCTGGCTACGAACGAAAGAGCGCAAACCATAACCGCGAAGCATAAATACCGGACTGCGCGCGAACGCATAAACACCGCTCCTGGGAGAAGATGTCAGTTGTCGGGTGTCAGGCGCCAGCGAAGTGCAGCCGTTTGGGTCTGACACATGGAGATCGACGGTGTCTTGATTAACACTTCCGCGGCAGCGGGTCAACCAGCAATTCCACGGTGCGGCATTGGTGCGCGATGTACCGCGGGCGTCCCGCCCGCTGTCACGTGGGCACCGTGCCCGCGCTCTGGCGGGAACGGAACGCTTCCGGGACAGCGGGCGAGACACCCGCGGTGCGATAGGCCCCAGTCCCCTTACCTTGACTTTGCCGGGAGGCAAGTATAACTTCTGAAAATATGCGCATTGCTGCTGGGCAGGTTCAGGCGGCGCCGGGCGCGATGCTCCGCCGCTTTTACGCGACACTTCTGAAAAGCTTCGGCCCGCAAGGCTGGTGGCCGGCTCGAACGCGTTGGGAAGTCATCTGGGGCGCCATCCTGACGCAGAATACCACGTGGCGAAATGCCAGCCTGGCGATCAAGAATCTTCGCAAGGCCGGAATGCTGGGGTGGCGATCGCTGCGCCAGGCTTCGCTGAGCGAGATCGAGCAACTGATTCGCCCGGCAGGTTTTTACCGGCAAAAAGCGCGAGCTCTGCATACCTTTATCGATTGGATCGAGGACACGCATGGAGGGTCGCTGAATTTACTGTTCGCTCAGGGTGCGGCCCCGGCGCGCGCGCAGCTTCTGCAACTCAAGGGAATCGGCCCGGAAACTGCCGACGCCATTCTGCTCTACTCCGGCCGGCATCCGGTTTTTGTGGCGGATGCTTACACACGCCGGGTGCTCTCGCGCCATGGGCTTCTTCCCGCCAAGGCCTCATACGAATCCGCGCAGCAAATCCTCCATCAGCATCTTCCCGTGGATCAAGCCATGTTCAATGAGTTCCACGCCTTGCTGGTGGAAGCCGCCAAGCGCTACTGCCACCGCAACGTGGCGTACTGTGAAGAATGCCCGCTGCGAAGCTTCTTAGAGCGAAACTCGAAACTGGAAACTGGAAACTCGGTGCCAAAGCCGGATTTCGAATCTCGAGTTTCGGTATTCGCAAAAGCGCAAGAGCTCCACACTCAGCGCGAATTTCAAGTTTAGATTTTCGAGTTTCCAGCTTCGAGTCTCGAGTTTCCAGTTTCGAATATGAATCCCGATCCCGACCGCCGCCGCAACGTTTTTCTGACTGTGCTGCTGATCCTCGTTCCCATCCTCGCCTTCCTGGGATGGAGCCAGGCGTCGCTGAATCTCTATTTCATTCACCCCAGCAATTCTGAGGAAACCATCCTGCTGATGGTTCTCTCCGCGGTGATCGTCCTGGCGTTTGTAATTTTTGCCCTCATCCTGTTGCGCATCTTGGTGAAGCTCTATTTCGAGCGGCAGCAGCAGCAACTGGGTTCGCGCTTCAAGACCAAGATGGTGGTGGCGTTCCTAAGCCTCTCGCTGGTTCCGGTCATTTTCCTTTTTATCTTTGCCTACGGCTTGCTGAATCGCACGTTGGACAAGTGGTTCACCGTGCCCCTTGACCTGATCCTGCAAGATTCCGGGAAGCTGGTCCGCGAGCTCGAAATTCAGGCTGCGCAGCGCGCCGATCACATTTCCAGTTATCTTGCAGAGGATGATGAGATGGTCCAGGCCATGCGGACTCACCAGGTGGCGCGCGTGGCTCGCCTGGTGACGGCGGAGGTGGCGGCCGACCCCGGGACGGTGTCAGCCCTGTGCTTCGACCGCGCTGGAAAACTGGTGGCACAGGCAGGCGACTCGCGCCCGGATCCGCTCGAGATCATCCGCCACTTTCCGCAAGTTCTTGCCGGAGGCCTTCCCCGCAACGGCCTGATAGGGCACTGGTCGGATGGAAACTATGAACTTTTCATCTCGGTGGATCCGATTCTTGACGATCACGGCGCCCAACTAGGTACGGTCGCCGGCGTCATGCGGCTGCCGTCCCAACTGACCAAAATTTCCACGGAAATTCAGCAGGAGGCGCGAAAGTATAACAACTTGAGCCAGGACCGGAAGGCCGCTCGGCGCACCTACGTGTCGCTGCTCGCTCTGCTGACGCTGCTCATTCTCTTCATGGCCACGTGGGCCGCACTGTTCTTTTCCAAGCAGGTCACCATTCCCATCCAGGCCCTGGCGAACGCCACGCACGAGGTGGCGCAAGGCAACCTGGGCTTCCAGGTTTCGGCGCGGGCCGACGACGAATTGGGCGTGCTGGTTCTCTCCTTCAACCAGATGACGCAGCAACTTCTGGAAAATCGCAGCGCCATTGAGCAGGCGTCCGTGCGCCTGCAGGAAGCCAATCGCCAACTGGAAGAGCGCGGTAACACCATTGAAGCCATTCTGGAAAATATCCCCACCGGAGTTGTTTCCTTCGATCCGCAGGGCCAGATCACGCGCTTGAACTCCACCGCCGAGCGGATGTTTGGACGGCCGCGCACGCAGTCCGCACGGGTGCTGGCCGATCTTTTTTCCGCCGAAGATGCGCCGGAAATTGCCCGCATGTTTCGGCGTGCGGTGCGCCAGGGAGCGGTGACTCAGCAAATGGAATTGGACCTGGGAGGGCGCCGCGCTTTGACGGCATTGACCGTCTCCATCGTGAAAGCTCGGCATGGACGCGTGGGTTCAGTGCTGGTGCTGGAAGACCTGGCAGAAGTCGTGCGGTCACAGCGCTCTGCCGCCTGGCAGGAGGTGGCCCGGCGCATTGCGCATGAAATCAAGAATCCGCTGACTCCCATTCAACTTTCCGCGGAACGCATTCTGCGCTTGCTGGAGCGGACGAGTGCGGATGCGCCGCCGCCAGACCTGATGGCCGCCGTTGGCGACAGCGCCCGGCTGATTGGCCGTGAGATCACCACGCTCAAGACGCTGGTGGATGAGTTCACCTCCTTTGCGCGCTTCCCTGCCTCCAAACCCGCTCCGGCGCAGATCAACGATATTCTGGTGGACGCATTGAATGTATTCGATGGCCGGCTGAACGGCATCTCCATGCAGCGCGATCTGGCCTCCGATTTGCCGATTGTGCAGGTGGATTCCGACCAGATGAAGCGCGTGGTGGTGAACCTGATTGACAATGCCGCGGAGGCGCTGGAGAAATCCCTGCGCAAGGAAATCTGGGTGCGCAGCGCGCTGGCCGCGGATCGGGATGTGGTGGAAATTATTATTGAAGACAGCGGCCCCGGCATTCCCCCCGAAGACAAGGAGCGGCTCTTCCTTCCCTACTTCTCCACCAAGCGCAGCGGAACCGGCCTGGGCCTGGCGATTGTTAATCGCATCGTGGCGGAGCACCACGGCTCAATCCGCGTGGAGGAAAATTTCCCCACCGGAACCAAGTTTGTGATTGAGTTGCCCTTTGAACGGGCGCTAGTGACAAGCCCTGAAGAAGCCTGAGGGATCGGTTCATCGGCTCATCGAAAGACAGATCGCGGCCCGGTGGCTTTCACTTTTGACTTTTGACTTTTGCCCTTTGCGTTGCTTTTAAATTCCCCCGTAAAGGCTCCAGGCCTGGTCGCCCGCATTCAGGATAAACAACTCCGGATCCTTCACGGTCACGCGGCTGTAAGGCGCCACGGAACGGGTCAGCCACACGTTGCCGCCAATTATGCTGTGATGGCCGATGTGCGTATTCCCTCCCAGAATGGTCGCGTTGGGATACACGGTGACGTGGTCCTCAATGGTGGGGTGCCGTTTGTTTTCCTGCCCGCGGACCAACTGCCCCTCATCATCTTTTCGAATCGGGTTGAATGCGCCCAGCGTGACGCCGTGGTAAAGCGTGACTTTATTTCCGATGATGGAAGTTTCGCCAATCACCACGCCCGTACCGTGATCGATGAAAAACGATTCGGCAATGGAGGCGCCGGGATGGATATCGATACCCGTGTGGCTGTGGGCGATCTCCGTCATCATGCGTGGGATGAACGGCACGTCCAGCAGGTACAAACGATGAGCCAGGCGCTGCACGGTGACCGGTTCGATGTACGGGTAAGCCAGCAGGATTTCCTCAACGCTCGAGGCCGCAGGGTCGTTGTGATAGGCCGCCTGGATGTCGGTGGCCAGCAGGTGTGCCAGTTCCGGGAGCTGCGCGAACAGCTTCTTGTGAATCTCTTCCGCGTATCGATCCAGGTTGCTGGGCGCGGGCTTGCCGCTGCGGCGGTACTCAAAACGCACGGCGCTGCAAATCTGGCCGGCCAGCAGCGTCTGAATTTCCACAAGGTGGCGACAAGCGAGCGTGCCCGGAACCTCACGCTCGCCGCAAAGGTAATAGATGGGGAAAAGCACTTCCAGGTATCGGCGACAGATCGTGCCAACGTCATCGCGCCGGGGCAGATTGAAATCGCTGCGCTCTTCCCCCGCAAGCTGGGCGTCCAAGTCAGCGCGAAACTCTTGCGCGAGGCACTTCATGTCGTCGGCAATCATTTGCGAACCTCCAACGTGTCAGGAAGGAAACAAGGTGCCAGGTGTCAAGTGCCAGCAAAAGCTCAAGTACCTCACATATTGGTGACTGAATTCAATGTTGTCCAAAACCCTACGCCTGATACCGAATCCAAAATCGCCGATTCCTAATACCTAACCAGGAATACCAGATTTCTTGCTGACACCTGACACCTGATACCTGGCACCTGCTCACCCAATTCCCTCAAACAGCACCGTGGAAATGTAGCGTTCGCCGGAGTCGGGCAGGATCGCGACAATCGTCTTGCCGGCGAATTCCGGCAGTTTGGCCAAGCGCACGGCCACGGCCGCTGCGGCTCCGCACGAAATCCCACTCAGGATGCCTTCCTCGCGAGTCAGGCGCCGGGCGAATTCAATCGCCTCCTCGTTGGTCACCTGCTCCACGCGATCGACCAGCGATAGGTCAAGATTTCCGGGAATAATTCCCGCGCCGATGCCCTGAATTTTATGGGGCGCGGGCTTCAGTGGTTGACCCTGCTGGTGCTGCGTGATGACGGGGCTGGCGGCAGGCTCCACGCCCACTGAAAGAATTTTCTTTCCCATGTGGTTCTTGATGTAGCGCGAGACGCCGGTGATGGTGCCTCCGGTGCCGACGCCCGCCACCAGTACGTCCACGGCGCCATCGGTGTCATTCCAGATCTCCGGGCCGGTGGTTTTCTCATGGATGGCGGGGTTGGCGGGATTCTCAAACTGCTGCGGCAGAAAGTAGCGCTTGGGATCGGAATGCGCAATCTCCGTGGCGCGCTTGATGGCGCCGGACATGCCTTCGGGCCCGGGTGTCAGCACCAATTTCGCGCCGAACGCAGCCAGCACGCGGCGCCGCTCCAGCGACATGGTTTCCGGCATGGTGAGCGTCAGGTTGTAACCCCGCGCCGAAGCCACAAATGCCAGCGCGATTCCGGTGTTGCCGCTGGTGGGTTCGATGATTTCCACGCCGGCCTTGAGCACGCCCCGCTCCTCGGCGTCCCACACCATGGCCGCGCCGATGCGGTCTTTCACCGAGTAGGCCGGGCCGCGGCCTTCCACTTTGGCCAACACCGTGGCCTTCGATCCTGCGGTCAATCGGTTCAGGCGCACCAGCGGCGTCCTGCCGATACTCGCGGCATTATCGGGAAAGAAATTTGCCATGAAGCTCTCCTTCTACAGTTGGTCTGTAAGCAATCATCCTAACCGGGAATTCTCCCGGAGCCGAGCAATTCTTGCACAGCAGACTGAAGATTTGAACTGAAAGGGTGGCACAGAAACCGGGATGGGACAAATGCGGCGGACGGAGTCAGTCCGCCGTGGTAAATTTTGTTACTCGCCAAGGCAGCACACCACAATGGAACGGCGACATTGCGAGCTGACCGAAGGGGCCGCGGGATGGGCCGGCGATCGCGGATCGCCGCAAGAAGCCGGCGGTCGGAGACCGCCGCTACAATTCGGCGCTCGCCACTAAGCACTAGCCACTAAACACTGCCTTTAATACTTCGGCACCGAGGGATCGACCTGATCCGACCACGCCAGGATTCCACCCTTCATATTGTGAATCTTGTGGAATCCGGATTTCATGAGCAGGTCCACAGCCTTGGCGCTGCGCATGCCGCTCTTGCAATGCACCACGATTTCATCCGCAGAGTCCAGCTCGCTCATGCGCTTGGGCACGTCGCCCAAGGGGATCAGCTTCGAGCCGGGGATGCTGCAAATCTGATATTCATGCGGCTCGCGCACGTCGATCAGCACGAAGGGTTCGTGCGCGTCCATTTTCTTCTTCACTTCTGCCGGAGTAATTTCCGGGATGCCGGTTTGCACAGGTATATGCTCCTCGCCGCGAATTCCGCAGAACTGCTCGTAGTCGATTAACTTCGTAATGGTACGATGGGTGCCGCAGATCGGGCAATCGGGATTTTTGCGCAGCTTTAACTCGCGGAACTTCATGGCCAGCGCGTCAAACAGCAGCAGGCGCCCCACCAGCGAATCGCCGCGGCCCAGAATCAGCTTGATGGTTTCCATGGCCTGAATGCAACCCATGATTCCGGGCAGCACGCCCAGCACGCCGCCTTCCGCGCAACTGGGAACCAGGCCGGGCGGCGGTGGTTCCGGGTAGAGGCAGCGGTAGCACGGTCCCTGCTCCGCATAGAAAATCGAAGTCTGGCCCTCAAAGCGGAAGATGCTGGCGTAGACGTTGGGTTTGCCCAGCAGCACGCAGGCATCATTCACCAGGTAGCGCGTGGGGAAATTGTCAGTGCCGTCGGCAACGATGTCATAGTCGCGAAAAATGTCGAGCGCATTCTCACTGCTCAGGCGCGTCTCAAAGGATTCAATCTCCACATGCGGATTGATCTCCTTCAGTGTGTCGCGCGCCGATTGCAGCTTGGTGCGGCCCACGTCACTGGTGCCGTGAATCACCTGGCGCTGCAGGTTGGTGAAATCCACCACGTCGAAATCAACGATGCCGAGTTTGCCCACGCCCGCCGCGCCCAGATAGAGCGCCAGCGGCGAACCCAGTCCGCCCGCGCCAATGCACAGCACCCTGGCCTGCTTCAACTTCAGTTGGCCCTCCATGCCCACTTCCGGCATGATGAGGTGGCGGCTGTAACGCAAAATCTCATCTTTGCTTAATTCCACGGGCTGAACCATTGTTCCTGGACCCATTTCCAATCCTTCCTGAGTTAGTTGTCGGTTTTCAGTCATCAGTTGTCAGTGAACATCGAACCCCGATACTTGATAGCCGACTGATGATTGAAAGCTGATGACTGAGAACTGATGACTTGAACTAGTTGTCAGTCTTCAGTTATCACTCGTCAGTAAACACTGAAGTCCAATGCGTGATTGCCGACTGAAAACTGAGAACTGATGACTGATTACTTTTTCGGGGATTTGCCCGGGATTCGCCACCCGTCATGCCGGGTGAAAACCCAGGCTAACTACAGACGCAGGTAAGGTCCGTGCCGCCGGCGATGGAAGGCACGATGCTGATGACATCGTCTTCTTTAAGAGGAGTCTCCTGCTTTTGCAGAAAGCGAATATCCTCGTCGCCCACGTAAATGTTTACAAAGCTCCGGAGTTTTCCTTCGTCATTGTAAAGGTGCTTGCGCAGGTCTCCGTATTGGGAGGTGATAGCCGCCAGAGCCTCTGCAACCGTCTTCGCTTTCACTTCCAGCGACTCCTTCTTGTCCGCATATTGCCGCAGTGGAGTCGGGATGATGACCTTAACCGGCATTATTACTCCTTCATCGGTGATTGACTCAATGGTGATTTGCGATTGCTGATTTGCGATTGAACAAGCCTGCATGGTCGCGATTTGCTCACCAATGTCTCACTTCCATTTGGATGCACTGCAATTCCGAAAGATTCCGAGGCGTTCGCGCTGAGTATTTAAGTTCTGCGATCGAGGCGGATGACGAAGGCTGGAAGAAATCGCCAAATCACCAATCGCAAATCACCAATGGAATCACTCGCCCATTGCCAGGGTTTCCGCCCCGAACGCGGACCGATCCTCGGCCAAAACCCAGCTTGTTAAGTCTTTGGGAACGCCCTGTTCAACTGCAATTATAACATAAGAGTACCACGGCCAGGCGTGGTCGCGATCGTAAACGGAAGGCCGCGCCGGGTGGTCAGGGTGGGAATGGTAGTAACCCAGCACATCGAGCCCACGGGCGCGCGCGTCTTTTTCCACGCGCAACTGGTCCAGCGGATCGATCAGGAAGCGGTTCTTGTCCGTCTCTTTGCCCTGGTCCTGAAGCGGCAAAAGTTCCTGCGCGCGCTTGGGGTCATGGCGCAAATTGTTGAGCGGCACAACTTCCGTCACCTGCTTTTCATCGCCCTTCGCCTTCCCCAGCAACATTCCACAACACTCGCTGGGATACTCCTTCACCCCATGCCGCCGAATCGATTCCACCTGCGCCTTGTTTATCTGAAGCGACATAAATTATCGGGCCATCGGCCTATCAGCTCATCGGAGCATCGACGCATTGTGCCGAATCACAGAGCGAAGCTTTGGAGTGCGGCAGCTCGCTGCCGCTTTCCCCCCCCCCCCCCACAAGCTTGCTTGCGGGAAATTCATCCAAACTTACAACCCGTTGTCGAATTCTAATCCTCGCCCCGGACTTCCAGCCAGCAAGCTGGCTGGGCAGAAAGCGGCAGCGAGCTGCCGCACTCCCGAAGCTTCGCACCGAACACGGGCAATAGGGAGCATTCCTCAACACCCATACGCGCTCGTAGGCCAAATTACCAAACCCAAACAAGCGATCACGCGAACGTCAATGACCCGATGAACCGATGAGCTGATGGGCCGATGATCCGATGGACTCACCTTCCCTCATCCCAGAATCGCTCGCTCAAATACTTGTCGCCGCTGTCAGGGAACACGGTCACCACGACGCCGCTTTGCAACCGATTCGCCACTTTCAGCGCGGCCACCATGGCGGCGCCAGCGGAGACTCCCACCAGCATGCCTTCTTCGCGGGCCAGGCGCAGCGTCATGATGTGCGCGTCTTCCGTGGATATCTCGAGGTTTTCGTCGGCCACGCCGGTATCATAAATTCCCGGCTTGATGGCGGTGGGCATGTGCTTCATGCCTTCGAGACCATGAAAGGGCGAGTCCGGCTGGAATGATAGGCATTGAATTCTGGGGTTGAGTTCCTTCAGGCGCCGGGCAGTGCCGATAAAGGTTCCGCTGGTGCCGAGTCCCGCTACGAAGTGCGTCACCTGCCCGTCTGTTTCCTCGAATATCTCAGGAGCCGTGGTCAGATAGTGGGCGCCCCAGTTGGCGGGGTTGTCATACTGATTAGCATAAAAGTAGAGACCGGGGTTTTCCTTCACCAGATCGCGCACGCGTCGAATGGCGCCGTCGGAGCCTTCCATGGGATCGGTATAAACAATCTCCGCGCCGTAGGCTTGCAGAATTCGTTTCCGCTCCTTGCTGACGTTGGAGGGCATGCAGAGCTTGATGCGATAGCCTTTGGCGGCGCCAATCATGGCGTAGGCAATGCCGGTATTGCCGGAAGTTGAGTCAACCAGGATTTTGTCCCGCGACATCAAGCCGGCGGCTTCCGCCTCGCGAATGATGTTCTTCGCTGGCCGATCCTTCACCGAGCCGCCGGGATTTTCCCACTCCGCCTTGGCGTAAATCTCCACGTCGGGAGATGTCGGGCGGATTCGGCCCAGGCGCACCAGCGCCGTGTTGCCGATCAGGTCCAGCAGGTCTACAGGACCGCGAAGTGCTTTATGGGAAGTTTGAATGGTTGCCGCCCTTGCGTTTTCTGCCTTTACTGCAATAGACTTCTTATTCTAGGGGCAGGTTTTGAATTGTGTCAACCGTGGCGCCGGGACGCTAGAGTTGTGGGAAGTATTGAAGCAAGAGACGAATTCACCACAGAGAGACGGAGGGCCACAGAGAAAAACGCCGCCGCGCGCGCAGGCCCGGACGATGTCTTCATTTTCCCAGCGCTCCGCCTTCTCTCTGTGGCCCTCCGTGTCTCTGTGGTGAAAGCTCTTTCGGCCGCAAGCTCCAAAACGAATATTGCGAAGCCAATCTCAAAAAAGGTGAACAGGTACTCTCATGGCAACTCAAACCGCGACCGCGCAGGACGTCCAGAAGCAGTTCGAGCAGGCGGGCTTCACGGTGGCGAACGATCCGACCGGAAAGCTTGAGGTCAGGAAGTCAGGCTTCGTCGCCTTCCTGCAAAAGCAGGGAGTGAGCTGGAATTATTCCGGCCCGCCCTACTACGTGGATCACGGCATCAATTGTGAACTGGAAGACCGCGGCTATCAAAAGTTCTGGTTGGCCAAACCCGAGGGCAAACGCTTCCCCATCCGCAAAATCGACCTGGAGAACCTGCACCGCTTTGACGAGGAAGTCCGCTACATCCTCGGGTTGGAAAGCCTGTATAACGAAGCACTGGGATCCACCAACGCGCGGACCGCTTACGACCGCCTTACCGGCCGGCCTGACCGCTGACGCAGCACTTCCCTCATCATTCGTAATCGCTTATCCCAGCCGGCACGTGCATTCCTGCGCCGGTACGAAGACATCGCCAGGCTTCGCAGCCCTACTTGTCAGCGCTCGCCCCGCCGGCGGACTTCTGCATGGCGGGCGGAGATTGCATTGGATTCGCGGCGTCGGCGGATCGAGTGATTACTAGCGGCGGAGGCGCGGGAAAATCGGTGGACGCAGCTGATCGTTGGTCCGCCGGCGGGACAGAATGCGAAGCGATTGGCGTCGAGACATCATGGATACTCTTAGCGGATCCGTTTCCCGGAGGGTTCGCGGCTGGCGTGGGCCGTTCCGATCTGCGAGGCGCGCCGCCCTCGATTCGTTGTGGACGCTGCACGGGCCGCGTCACGGGCCGGAAAAGAATTTCGATGTGAACTTTGTCCAAGTCATCTTGCGCTAGCTCCACAACTTGCTCGAACCCCTCCTGGCGAATCGCGGCGTTGCTTTCTTCGAAGGCCTGGAACTGGTGCTCGATAATTGACCTGCCCACTGACTTCTCACGCTTTTCATCACGCTCCACGCAGATTTCAAGCGGCACCTTGAAGAGAATCAGAGTCGTGGGAACATGGAGTTTTTTTGCCAGTTCCAGCAGGTCGCGCCGCGCCCCAGCGGTCAGGGCGGTGGAATCAACCACGCATAGTCGATTTAGTGTGAGCCGTTGTTCCAAAAGGAAGTGCAGCAAGGCAAAGGCCTGAGTATTGAAGCGCTGCTCACGCTCGTCGTCGCAGATAAGGCCGCGCGCCCAATCCGAAGAGATAACCTGCGTCGCCCGAAAATGCTGCTTGGCGAAGGTCGACTTTCCGCACCCAGCCGGGCCGCAAAGCACTACAATCGAAGGCCTGAGCAGGCGGAGCGGCGTTGCATCGGTATTACCATTCGTTGGTTTGTTTTCGGCATCCATAGCTAACTAAGACGCCATCTTTGGAAATAGGGTTACTTGGCGTCGTTAGCGAGAATGTAAAAAGAATTTAATGATCGGTAAGATTGAATTACAGCAATTTCGTTGACAGTAGCCTTCTCGGACGCCGACTAGGGTATATTGTGTAAGGGGCTGACTTTTTGTTTTGACGCTAGCGAATAGCGTTGGCATTTCTAAGCCTAACACATTCAGTCATAACAGATTCTGGCTCGCGGGAGGGCATAAATTGGCAGCGATCATAGTGGCACTCGTGGACGACATCTTTTTCCTGGCCAAGATTCAGGAAACGGCGAAAGCTATTGGAGTCAAAGTACTTACGCCGAGCCTTGAGCGCGGTACCGCGGCGATTGCCGAAGCCGAGCCACGACTGATTCTGCTGGATCTCAATTCCCGCCGTGTGTCCGCCGTTGATATGATTAAATCCCTCAAATCCGACCCCAATACTGCCGGAATTCGCATCGTCGGCTTTGTCTCGCATGTTCAAGAACAACTAATTTCCGAAGCGCGAGCTTCCGGGTGCGACTCTGTAATGGCGCGCTCGGCCTTCACGCAACAACTTCCAAACCTTCTCCAAAGCTTTGTAACTGAAGATAACAAAGCTTGTTAGCTGCTCTCTGGCCGATTTACATATCGCCAGTTTAGCGGACCGTGCCCCCCGGTTCTCGACCGCTCTCGACTTTTTGATCACAACGTCTCGGCTAGTTTCCGCAATCCCGGTTAGAATGGTAATTCAGAGTTTCGCGCCGTGGTAAGAGCCGAGGTTGCCCCTTGTAAGTCAGACGGCAACGGTTAATTCCTGGAGAGCGATGGCGATTCATAAAATCCTGACCCTCGAGCAGGCCTACGCGAAAGTCGACGAGCTCAAGCGGCAAGGCGTGCGTGTGGTGCTGACGAACGGCTGCTTTGACCTGCTGCACCCCGGCCATACACGCTTGTTTGCGGAGGCCCGCCAGTTGGGCGATGTCCTGGTGGTCGCCATGAACAGTGACCGCAGTGTTTGCCTGCTCAAGGGCAATCATCGCGCCCTGCAGCCGGAGGCCGAACGCGCCGAAATCATCGCCGCCCTGGCCGTGGTGGACTACGTCTCGATTTTCGATGACGCCTCCGTGCTCCCCGTGGTGGCGCGTATGTTGCCCAACATCTTAGTCAAGGGTGGGCACTACTCGCGCGACCAGATCGTCGGATACCAGGAAGTGGAAGCCGCCGGCGGGCGCGTTGTATCCATCCCCATCGTGCCCGGCTACTCCACCACGGCGATCATTGAAGCAGCGCAGCGAGCGGTAGGCAGCGCCAGCAAGGTGGTCAAAGGGATAGAGGCGAATCGAAAGGATAAAGTGTAAAGGGTAAAGGGTAAATCTTCTTCGGTGTTAGCCTTGGTTTCTGAACTTTACCCTTTAAAGTTTATTCTTTAGACTTTTTTATCCTTTAACCTTTACCCTTTAACCTTTTTTCAATCCTTTTCCCTTTAGACTTTTTTGAACCCATGGCCGATCTTCATTCCCTACTCCATCCCCTGGCTCAGCATCCGAGCGTGCGGGCCGCAGTCACCGCACTTGCGGACCAATCAGCGCGGCCAATTTCGCTCTCGGGACTAACCCCCGCGGCCAAAGCGCTGGTGGTGGCAGTGCTGGCGCATGAGGTCAAGCGGCCCGTGGTGGTTCTGACCCATGACAATGAAGCGGCACAGAATTACCGGCAGACGACGGCAACGTTTCTGGATTGGCTGAAGCCCGGCGCAGGCAGTTCCGTGCAAGCGTTACCGGCGGTTGACTGCTCTCCGTATGAAGGCCGTTCGCCCCACGCGGAAATTCAGGAGCAGCGGGCGGTGGCGCTTTGGAGCCTGGCTCGCGGCGGCGTGCGAGTCATCTTCACTCCCGTGGCGGCGGCGCTGGGACGCTTCCGGGAAAGCTCCTTCTACTCGTCGTTGGCGCTCGACCTGAAAGTCGGCGACGAGCTGAATCTTGACGATCTGGTGGACCACCTGCGCAGCGTTGGCTACGAACCGGGCGAACCGGTGAACGCAGTGGGCCAGTATTCCGTACGTGGCGGAATCATTGACGTCTTCCCTCCTGAAGCCGAGTGGCCCTTTCGCCTGGAATTTTTTGGTGACCAACTGGAGTCGGTGCGGGAGTTCGATCCATCTTCGCAGCGCTCGCGCAAACCCACCCCGCACGCGCTGCTGCTGCCACTTTCGGAAGCGCAATATTCCCCCAAGTTTTTCGAAAGACTGGTGCGAGTGCTCACCTTGCGGTCCCGCGAGCACGCCAAGTCGCGCGGCACGCCATTGCCGGAGCGCGAACCGGAATGGGCGGCGGAGCATTCCAACACTTTCCCCGGTTGGGAGTTCTTCGTTCCGCTGGTCGAGCCGCACACGC
>Ga0206987_1064_pt1 | contig 22839 bp, 22 predicted proteins | sample Alteio_BWMinCont_11_FD_153281 | JGI IMG/M metagenome (GOLD analysis project Ga0206987, IMG submission 153281) | Enriched cells from forest soil in Barre Woods Harvard Forest LTER site, Petersham, Massachusetts, United States -... | ecosystem: Environmental > Terrestrial > Soil > Temperate forest >... | reverse complement strand
GGTTTCTTCCGGGGGAAATGGGGTATTTCCTTCAAACCTAAAAATAGGGAATATTAAGTTCCAAAACAATCGTGCTTACGTGGAAGTTGGAGCCGATATTGCAAAAAACCAGTACGTGCAGGTAGTGGTTGACTCTGAGTCTTAATATTACCCAATATGCATGTGAGCGACCTTGTGTTAATGAATAAAGTAGAGAGGAATACCTTTGGCCACTTTCGTTATTTGCCAGAACTTTTAGGATTCAGTGTTAGGAAAATACCTGAATTGACTGTGGTAAACTGTGGCCTTGGAACTTCCATGTTTAATATTGTATCTAATGCCCCACATACTGTTGGTGCTATAGACACGGTAATAAGCCGTATTGTCAAGGAGTTTGAAGGACAACCTTTTGCTTGGTGGTTAAATCCACATTCGCTACCCAACAATATAAATGATAAATTTAAAGCACATGGATTTACTATTGATACAACCGAACATGCCATGATCTTTGACCTTAGTAAGTTGCAGGGGTCGGGACATAGTGCAAGTGCGCTCAAAGTTGAGGAGGTGGTAAATATGCGGGGAGTTGGGGACTTTGCGGCAATTTTAAGCCCATATGATGCGTCAGCAGAACCGTTTTATAAAAAATTAATACATCCATCTTCGTCAATATATGAGAAGTTGTTCGTAGGATATGAACAGAATGTACCTGTTGCTATAGGAATTTTATACCTGGAGGGTGATACTGCAGGAGTATTCAGTTTGCTGACGCAGGAAGATAAAAGAGGCAAGGGCTATGCTACCATCATGATGCAGCATCTTATCCATTATGCAAAAAAATGCGGCAAGTCCTATGTATCGTTATCCGCATCTAGTGATGCTGGCTTCCGCATTTATAAACGCCTTGGATTTAAAATAGTGGGTCAATTTGAGTGCTGGGAATGGAAAGGTTAAATAAAAAAATCAATTTGCACAATTTCTAGTTTATTACTAAAAGCAGGCTGCAACTTGCTCCTCCTCCTTGTGCTTAGGCAACGTAATTTCAAACTCTGTATACTTGCCAAGCTCAGACCTGCAAGATATGGTGCCACCCATGTTGGTAATTACAGTCTTACAGAATGCAAGCCCCAGCCCTGACCCATTTTTGGTATAAAACAAATCAAAGATATGTGAGATGCTTTTAGGATCTATCCCTTGGCCAGAATCTCTGAAGTATAGCGTCCTATCTTCGGTCCAAATGCTGATTTGAGCTGTGGGACCTGCGTATTTTAGGGCATTTGCCAGCAAGTTGTGAATTACGTGCCTAAACAACTTGTATGAACCGAAAAAGTTAAAGTCTTTGCTACTTTCTAATACATGAACTCTAGCTAGTTCTTCTGGCTCCATATGATGGGTTTTTACCGCTTCTTTGGCTGCTTTTAGGGCAGAATACTCCCCAGTCTCATTATCATTATTAGCGTTTGACATTGCCATCAGGATGGATTCAGCAGATTGCATACCCTGCATTAGTATTCCTTTCATGCTTTCAGATATATCCTTAATCAGGTCATAATCACTGTTTTTCATGATAAGTAATTTGGAGTTCTTGTTATTAATAGTCATCACACCATCATCCAATAACACTTGGTTTGCTGTTGGAATAGAGGTGGTGCGGCGTATAACATCAGAGAGCACGCCAATTCCAGAATAAGCTGATGCCATTGGAGACCTCACTTCATGGGCTACTGCTCCTCCAAAGATTTTCATTATTTTTACTTCTTTTTCTGCCATATACCTTGTTGTAGCTACAATTGCAAATGCTACCACCAAATAAATAGACACAATCTCGAAAAAGCCGCTAAAAGACTCTAGTGCCGCCCCTACGGACAATGCGCAAGCTGCATATAATAGATGCCCCATCACAAACCCTAAAGCAGATAGCACACAAAAACTCAACCAATCTACAAAAATTGCCAAAGTCAACATGGACATCAAAAGGCCAATTATGGCGCCCATACGTGTATGGTCCACAATATAAGAATAGGTAGAAAGTGTAGGGAGGCAGAAAAGAAGGGCCGTATACCAAAGTAGAGGAAGATATTTTTCCACAGTTTTTGAAGGCTGGACTCGCAGCAGTACTATTACAACACAACCCGCAGCTCCTACAATTTTCAACACCAGTTCAATGGTCAGCATACTTTGTTCCTCAAGGCAGAGTTCTGTTTGAGATAATACGGGAAATAAACAGCAAAAAAAGCCTAGTGTTGAGAACCAATAATATTTGGGTGGGCACAACTTAACGCCATGATTGCAAAATGTAATTATATCCTTAAATCTTAATGCTGCCGCTACTTTTAGCCATCTTACAATGGTTTCTGCTATATTGAGGTTTAACTCATGCTTAGCTATCAAGGGCCTTTTTATAGGCCACATCTCCTCAATTGCCTTAGGGATCCTCTTTTCTCGCGAGGCATTTTCCTGCTCCATATTCTCCAATGCAGCCTTTTCGTGCTTAGCAACATGTCTTAAAATGCCAAGGGATTTCTGCAGATGGTGGGTACCAAATAATCCTATTGCTGAGCCGGAGCAACCGATAGTCAAACTGACTAGGTCAAAACTTCGCTCAAAATACGCTCCCAGCAGGGTGCCGCTGATTGCAAAAATAATTGATATAACGAAGGAAGTAACATTGGTACGGAAGTACAAAAAGCCTGCTATTAAAGGAGTTAATATTACCGGAGCATAAAAGTTCAAAAGTTTCCACATTAAGTCTATAATCCCACTGCTGTGCAAAGCTATTAGTACGGACACCAGACCAATTGTTATTGTGGCAATTCGTGCAATCATCACCTCCATATTATCGCTCATTTTGGAATAAAGAGACCTAAAAATGTCATGGGCAACAACTACCGCAGCGTTATTTAAAGAGGAATCTGCTGTTGACATTATAATGGCCATTATTCCAATAAGCATTGCTCCACAAAGAAACTTAGATAGATGCAGGTGAAATATTTCATATAATATTGTGACGGCATTAGTTTCCTGTGTGCCATGTACTGCCACCACAATCCCCAGAATGACGAGCATTGACACCACGCTAAGTTCTATTAGAGATACTACCTTTAGAGCTTTTATCACCTGGCTTGCATTGCCAGATATTAAGAATCGCTGTATAAAGTTAGGATCACAAAATCCATTAGATAGTACACTATATACCATAAATCCAAACAAGACTTGCACAGAGTGTAGGTCCCACACGACAACCCATTTTTCGCCTGAAATATTTGCGTGTATTGCCTCAAGTCCCCCAAATTTTTGTACCATTATGACGCATAGCACGGGCAATAAAATGTAGAACAAAACGAACTGCAGAGAGTCAGTCATCATTACTGCTTTTATCCCACCCATAAGGGAATAAATCACCAAAGTACCTATGCCAAGTACTATACCTTGTTCTATGGATAATTCTAAAAAATAATGCATCATATAGCCCAAAGCCAGGGACTGCACCGCCACCGTACCTATAGCATCTATTATTATTGCAGCATTGCTTATGATCTTTCCTGGTCTACCATAGAGCCTAAACATAATCCCACCCATGCCAAGGCAGCCTTTAAATTGCTCAATATTGCGGCCACAAATTATGCTGTTGAACCACCACCTTATAGGCCCTACAAATGCAGCAATAGCAAATAATATACCTGCGGTGTTAACTTTTTCTATTATGCCAAAAGTGGCACCAGCTCCCAGGTAGGTAGCAAAAATTGTGGTTACAAGTGCAGGAGTGGAAATTTTCCCGTCCCCCAAAGCGAACTCTCTTATATTTTTTATGTTCCCTGCTGTTTTGAAGCCCATCACTAGGCATACTGCTAAGTAGGCTATTATCACCATAATGCCAGTGAACGCAATTTTACCCACTGCCCCTTCGAACAACTCCACCATAAATGCCCCCTTAACATTTATTTAACAATAAGGCGGCATTGTAACTCAATATATAACATGTTGTCAATGGTTGTTTGTTATATTTGCGTCCGCTTTTGCCCTATATTAAAGGGCGTTCCGGTGAGGGGGGATCAGGTAGTGAGGTGGTCTATTTTTTCGGCATTTGGCAATGTAATTGCAAATTCAGTGTACTTACCAAGCTCAGACCTGCAAGATATGGTGCCGCCCATTTTGCTTATAACTGTATTGCAAAACGCGAGTCCTGGACTTGCTATATTGTTGGTGTGAGATAAAGTTGTGGTAGGTCCTATGCTATTTGGTCTGGTCTTGGAAGCTGAATTTTTAAGGTGCAATGTCCTACCCTCAGTCCAAATACTAATGGGACTCTTCTTGTCAGAACATTTCATGGTATTTACCAACAAATTATATATTACACGCTTCAGCAGTGTGTGGGATCCAAAAAAATTGAAGTCTTTACTAGAGTCTAAAAGGCGGATTCTAGAGCAATTCCATGATTCTATATGGTCAATTCTAATAACTTCGCGAACCACTTTTAAGATGGAAGTGGTCTTTACACCCTTATTCTTATCAAACATTTTCGTTTTGGGTAATTTTGAATTTTTTTTGTTAGAAGATACTATTACGGGTATGGCCGGACCTTCTAAAAAACGGGAATAATTGTCTGACATAAATGTTTCCCAATGTAAGGTATAATCCATCTTGATGGCTCTATCTCTTATAAATTGCGTTATTCTTGGCTTTTTGTTTTGTATATATAGCATAGATGGCATAATACTTTGCCCCGCTTCACCCTGCCTAAAGGTTATCTCTAGTAATACTATCAAGTACGATATCACAGCTACAATATCGCCGGAAAAAATTATACCAACTGTTCCTTTCAAAAAATCTGCCATAAATATGCTTTAGGATTTTGCAGCAACAAGCCGCGATTGTAGTGCTGTATTAACGATATGTCAATATAGATATAACATTTCTGCAATATTTCAGGGGAGGAGTTTAATTGCTTGAGATAATTTATACTTTAATATACCATCGTCTTTTTTAGGGCTTTAAGTGTATGAGTAAGGATTTTTTTTGGATATATGGCAAACATGCGGTTATGGCGGCTTTAAAGAATAATAAGAGGGTTGTTGAAGAAATCTTATGTTCTAATCAGTGCTATAAAGAAGTGATTAGCCTCTTTCCTGAAAAAGCTTCCATTGTGAAGTTAGTGGAAAAGGGATATATAGAGAAAGTGCTGCAATCAGATGTTAACGGCAAAAAAGTGCATCAAGGTATAGCAGCAAGTATAAAAATTAGACAACCTTCTGATATAGACTCCTTACAATTTACACATCAAGCTCATTCTTTTATAGTAATATTAGACAGAATTGAGGATATGCAAAATATCGGCGCAATAATCCGTTCGGCATCTGCATTTTCAGTGGATGCTCTCTTAATTGAAAAGAGATATGAAGTGCTGAATTCTCCCATAATCTTTAAAACTTCTGCTGGTACAGTTGAAGACGTGAATATAGTAAGTTTTGGTAATTTGGTAGCAGGGATAAGAAAATTAAAAGAGATGGGATACTGGGTGGTTGGTTTAAAGGCCAATGCTTCCCATAACTTAACTGATCTAAAGAAATATGATAAAATTGCTGTAATTTTGGGTGCTGAAGGAGATGGAATGCGCCGTCTGACAGAGGAAAACTGTGATTTATGCGCTTCTATAAAAATGCATTCAAAGTGTGAAAGCCTTAATGTTTCTGTTGCTGCTGCCATAGCCATGTATGAGTTGAATAAGAGATAAGCGTGTTTTAGTTGCGAAAAATGTACTTTGCAATTTAAAATAAGGGGTGTAAGATGTTTGTTGAGGCTTTTGATTGAATGCATATGACAATACTTAGTTTGATAAAAAGAATGCCGTCTTATGCTGATGAGGTTAAAATTGGTATAAGTGAGGCGATTGGTGTAAATATCAAGGGTATTTCCACCGCGCAGTTCTATGGCATAGCACTAACAGCTGGATATATACTTGGAAATGAGCAGATGCTTAATGATATCAGGTCAGAAGCGAAAATGCATCTGCAAGAACAGCATAGCGATGCTTGTAAAACAGCGGCTGTTATAATGTCTGCGAGGAGCGCTTACCATGTATTCAGAAGGCGAGAACACACGGGAGCTAAAGTAGTTGCTGTCGATGAGGTGATGTTGGATACGGCTGAGCGATTCAAAGTAAACGATGTTAAGGTTCCAGAGATGGATTTTGCCGTATATTGCCTAACCGCAGCCATTTTGCTGTGTTGTAATGCCTGTTCTAATTATTACACTGATTTTTTAATACAGCGAGGCGTTCCTATTGAGTCTTTGGATAAAATAGTGTGTTTTATTTCCTTTTTAAGGGCGGCAGCTGCAGCATTGGAAATAGAGTCAATGCGCAGTTATGACTTCATCTTGCGTGAAGAGAGTTTTTAGGTAATAATTTATGTCAATAACTACAGTTGCCATCGTTGGCCTGCCCAATGTTGGTAAATCCTCCCTCTTTAATAAAATTTGTGCCTGTAGATTTGCCATGGTTCATGATTCTCCGGGAGTGACCAGGGATTATAAAATTGCAGAATCGAGCTTCTTTGATTTAAAATTTGACCTAATCGACACAGCGGGATGGACGGATAAAACCGATAGCATAAGTAAGGCGATGCGTCACCAAACAAACAAGGCTATGGAATTTGCAGACGTGATCTTGTTGGTTTTAGACGCAAAAACAGAGGTGTCTGCAGCAGAAAAAGAACTCGCAAAGTTGGTTAAGAGGAGCAAAAAGCAACACATTGTACTTATAAACAAGGCGGAGGGTAATGTACAAAAGGAAGTGGATTTAAATGATATATATTCGCTTAATTTGGGAGATCCGGTTTACATATCCGCAACGACCAAAATGGGGTTTGTAGATCTGTACGATAGCCTTAAAAGCGTTCTGTGCAATACGGAGGGTTCTACAGATAAAGTGCACTTAGCAACAAAAGAGGATACGATAAATGTTGCAATTGTGGGTAGACCCAATGCTGGTAAATCCACATTATTTAACAAGTTAATAAAATATGAGAGGGTAATAGTCTCGGAGATTGCCGGTACAACGAGGGATGCAATTTCTAGTAATATACCGCATAACCAGTATATGATCCACTTAATAGATACTGCTGGCATGCGCAAGGCAGCAAAAATCGAAGACCAAGTGGAGAGCTTTGCAGTGGCAGAAACTATTACCGCCATCAGGCGTGCAAACGTGGTTTTACTATTGATCGATTCCGTGGAGGGGTTGCAGCTTCAGGATATGAAGATAGCTGGTATAGCCTACAATGAAGGGAAGGCGTTGGTGGTAATATTGAATAAAATAGACCTTATAAATAATAAAAAACAATTTATAAAAGAAGTATCTGAGGCTTTAAATACTGAGATAAATGATATAAAGGGTTTCAAGATATTGTATAAGTCTATGCTGCAGAATAAAAGCAGCGATGATATTTTAGATGACATTGTACAAACATTCGAATGTTGGCGTAGTCATGTAAGTACAGGTAAATTGAATAGATGGCTACAGTCTGCCCAGGAAAAGCACTTGCCTCCCCTGGCTCATAACGGGAGGAGAATTAAATTAAAATATGTTACTCAAGTTGCTGTGAAGCCTCCAACTTTTAAAATATTTTGTAATTATTCTGCGCAATTGCCACACAGTTATGTGCAATATCTTAAAAAATCTCTTATAGAAAATTTTGGCTTGCAAGGTGCAAGTATTAGAATAGAATTATCCCAGAGTAAAAATCCTTATGTGAAAAATGTTTGATGCTCCTATTTGGCTAGTTTATATAGCATGCTTTTTTGTTGTTTATTATTTTGCAAGAAAAATATCTCAAGGGTTTTGGCAAAAGGCAGATAATGCAGTAGCGAATGTTATTATATGTGTTGGCAGCCTGGCTATTTATGCCTGCTATAGTATGTCAGCCTCCGTTATTTTGCTGTTTGTAGGAACAATACTTTATTATTATAGCCAACAAGAAATTACTGTTAGGGCAGTGGTAGGGCCAATATTTATTGCAATGGCAATACTTTTTTTAGCTGTGGTGAAATATTGGAATTTTGCAGCACAGCTTATGAATATTAACATAACTCACAACTATTATCTTATCGGTATTTCTTTCTATGTTTTTACGTTCATAGGATACATAGTAGATACAGCATATAGAAGGCATGAGCCAATGCCCAAGTTTTCTGACGTGATGATTTTACTATCCTTGTGGCCACATTTGGCGGCAGGTCCGATATTGAGAATTGAAAATATTAGACAATATATAAACGAAAAATTAAAATTAGATTTCCTGCACTTTAGGTTAGCGGCAATTTTGATTATAGGGGGGCTGGGAAAGAAGTTTTTTCTTGCTGATAATTTGGGATACTACGTTAACCACGGCATAGCAACAGGCATAACTCATATGAATGGGCTTGAAGCGCTGGCTATTTTGCTGGGTTTTACGGGCCAAATATATTTTGATTTTAGTGGATATAGTGATATGGCATTGGGTCTGGCAGCTTTAATGGGTTTTAGGTTGCCTGCCAACTTTAATTATCCATATTTATCTACCAGTTTGGCAGAATTTTGGTCTAGGTGGCATATCTCGCTTTCTTCATGGTTTAGAGATTATTTGTATATTCCATTGGGTGGATCTAGAAGGGGTAGCATGTATATAAATCTACTTGTTGTGTTTATGATTTCTGGATTGTGGCACGGTGCTGCGTTGCATTTTATTATGTGGGGAGTAATACACGGATCACTGTTGTGCGTAGAGAAATGTGGTATGCAGTTTCTGGAAAAGATTCCTAAATTTTTCAGGTGGTTATATACCTTTGCAATCGTTACATTTGCTTGGGGCTGGTTTAGGTTAGAAAATTCAGATGCAAAAAATATAGCCAAAAAAATATTACAATTTCGCACATATGCCGATTATGATATTAATATTTCAAAATATCTGGTTGTGCCCTTGTGTTTTTTTTTATTATTTCTGTTTATTGATCACAAAATAAAATACTATAAGGTGGCGGAAGATGGTTTTGTAAATACCGATATATCAGCAAAGGCATATTTATACATTACTGTACTGTTTGTGGGTATGGTGTTTTTTGGCCCTGCAAAATTACCTTTTATTTATTTTCAATTTTAGTTATGGCAAGAAAAGAGTGGTTTTTTTTCGTGTATTTGCTTTTTCTCTCAGCCATTTGGCTGGTGAGCATTATAATGCGTGAGGAGATTGAACTCTCAACTTCTAAAATGGCAGCGCTACACAGGCTCTTTCCTGAAGAGCTGGGGATTGACCGAGGACTGCACGATAAAATCGCTCAATTGGGCAAAAAGTATAATCTCGACCTTTCCTTCGCCTCCAAGTTGCGGCTTAAGTCGCCAGTTATTAGCGAGGAGGAGGAATTCACCTATAGCGAACAAGCAGTGTTCCAAGGGGAAAAACAGGCTTTTGATGCGATAATTTTTGGCGATAGTACCATATATTATTGTATTTCGCCCCAAATTGTAGATGAAATCACCAAAAAAAATATAGCGTTTTTTGCTTTCCCTGGGGCGTATCCGAGTAAAAATTATATAAAGGCAGCAGAAGATATATCCAAGGTATATCTAAAGAAAGAAGGTAGAGTATTTTTCATGTTTGCCGACCACCATTGGGCGCTTGATCCTGATGGTATGCAGCATCGGGAGTCTATGCGCATTTTTGCCAGAGATAATGTTTCTAAAGACAATAGCAGTGCAAATGGCAGCAATAAGTTTCCTACCGTGCTAAATAATCTTCTAAGAAGGCCTCAAGTCAACTTATACCACAATGTTCTATACCCAGTGATTACATCTTTGAAGCATAAGACATGGTTATCGGAGGTGCGTGCAGATAATGCCGCTTGCGCCCTATATTCATGGCCCCAAAAGGGCAAACGCCCGCCGCATCTGCTAACACATTGCACAAAGGCAGAAAAAATCAATTTAAAAGCCGATTTATACAATAAATATAAGACTAGGGCAATAGAGGAGAGTCATAACATGGAAGCTAATATAAAAATTTTTGTAATGTCAAAGTTACCCAACAAGGTGCTACTATTGCCATGGAGATTTTCTGCGCACTTCTATTCCCAAGCGCAAAAATGGCTGGAACAATATGAGATTATCAATTTACCGGAAATTATATCATCACAATATGATTGCCCAAATTTGGAGTTTGATGGAACACATATTGTAAACGAGAGTTCTATAGAGGGATCTATAATTTTTGCAGAAATTATTAAGCAATATTTATAATTTATGGATAAAAAGAAAAAAATATTTTTTATTATATTGCTACTCTTCTTGTTGGCCATTTGGATAACGGCTGTTGCAATGCGTGAAAAAATTGAGATTGCCGCCTCTGCGTTTAGGATAATAGTTAAAATTCCTCCAGAAGAGTTGAAGATTGATCCTAAGCTTTACAAAAAGATTATCGCAATGGGTGAGAAATATGGTCTTGATGTTTCTTTTTTTTCCGATGCACAGCGTCAACTTAATATTGAAGGGGCGGCACATCCCTTTGAGCCAAAGGCAGTCTTTGCCAGCTCAGAGAATGCAGGAAAATTTTTTGATGCAATAATTTTTGGGGATAGTACGGTATACGGTTGTATGTCAGAGCCAATAATAAGTGAGATTACCAAAAAAAATATAGCATATTTCGCCTTTCTCGGCGCATACCCCAGCAAAAATTATATTAAAGCAGTAGAGGAGCTATCCAAAACTTATTTAAAAGATAATGGCAAGGTGTTTTTTGTATTTGCAGATTGTCACTGGGGGTTAGACCAACATGGCCTGCAGCGCAGCTCTTCTATGCAGTCTTTTGCTGGAGAGGAAATTACAAAAAGAGACGCATTGGGCGCTATAAACAGTGTTTTGCAGTTACCACAGATAGCACTATATGATAATATAGTCTCTCCTATACTTGCTCCCTTTAAGCATAAAGTAGCTTTAACTAAGATGCATCATGACAATAGTAACAAGTGTATTGTCTATTCTATCACCCCAAAGAAAATTCTCTATCCAAGACTTTTCATATACTGCGAGAACCCAGATAATATTAACCTAAAAGAAGATTTTGATTATGAATATAATAAAAATGCCATACAATCCAATGCAAATATGCAACAAAATCTAGAAAATTTTGCATATTCCGACATTCCTAACAAAGTGTTGGTGCTGACTTGGAAATTTTCCCCCTCCCTGCATTTTTATGCAAAACAATTATCATCAAAATATACCCTTGTTAACTTGCCGGAAATTATGGCGCACAAATATGGTTGTAAGGCCATACAATTGGAGGGCGTGCATGTTGTAAATGAATGTGTTGTGGAGGCTTCTGTGATTTTTGCAAAAATAGTTAAGGAGATCTTGGGAGACTAATATTGGGGGTTTCTAATAATGACTAGAAGGAATAAGGCAGGCTTTATCGTTTTCATATTAGTGCTAGTTGCAATATGGGCATCGGGCGTCATAATGCGCGAAAAAATTGAAATGTTGGCTTCTAAACCAAAAACAGCAATACAGATTTCTCAAGAAGAGTTACGAATAGATGGAACTTTTTATGAAAGAGTTTTTAATATGGGCAAAAAATATAATCTAGATCTTTCTTTTGTAAATAATATGCAAAGGGTGGTGGAAAACACTTCCGAGACACAAACAATCTTTCAGAATTTGTCTGGGGATTTTGATGCAATAATTTTTGCCGATAGCACCTTTTTTTGGGGCATATCCCCGCAAATTTTGGAGGAGATTACCAAAAAGAACATAGCTCTTGTCGGGTTTGCCGGGGCGTTTCCCAGCAAGAATTTTATTAGAGCCGCAGAATCTATATCCAAAAATCATCTCAAGAAGCACGGCAGGGTCTTTTTTATGTTTGCAGAAGACAACTGGGGGCAGGATCCAAACGGTATACAATGTAGTGAGGTGATGCGTAGCTTTGCCAAAGAGGACATAATAGAGAAAAGTGCAGCTGATACCAAGGAGCAAAATCTTTTCGTCAGTATGGTAAATGACACACTAAAGATGCCTCAGGTGGATTTATACAGCAATATACTACTGCCCACAGTTGCACCTTCAAGTTATAGGCAATTATTGCTTGGAGTACAAGATTATATATTATACCTGTGGAGAAAAGACATGAGCAACGCTCTGGTACACTGCCCAAAAGCGGTAAAAATAAATCTAAAGAATAAGTACAATCGTAAAAATTTCCGCAATTTCTCTAATGTAGCCTTGAATATAAAAAATTTTGCATCGTCAAATTTGCCAAATAAAGTGCTGATACTGCCTTGGGTTTTTTCATCCTGTTTAGATAACGAAGTGCAAAGCTGGTCATCACAATATACTATAATTAATCTACCAGAAATCATGTCATTACAGTACGGATGTTCTACTATAGATGTTAAAACTGGGCATATCGCTAATGAAAGTGCCATAGAAGGTTCCGTAGTTTTTGCGATGACAGTTAAAAACCTTCTTGTAGAGCAATAGAGTTGGAAGTTTTGACGAGGAAGATACCCCGTAAATAGAGGACAAAATAGTTATTGCCTTTTCCTTAAAATGCTCTAGAGTTGATGGACTGGGAGGGCTTGATATCTTGTGGTGAGAGTCTCAGGATTGGCCAAAAAACAAACAATTCAAGTGTTGTGTATGTATTATGATAGCAAGGGATAAATTGGCCTACATAGGCAGTGCCCTCAAAAGTGAGCGTGAAGCCAAGAATTTGCGCATAAGGGACGTGGCTAATGTGCTCAAGATTAGGGCCACATACCTTGAATTTGTAGAAACTGGAAGGATAGAGGAATTACCAGGTGGAATATATGCCAATTGCTATGTAAAGTCTTACGCAGATTTCCTAGGGGTCGACTGTGGAAAATATGCTGCCCTTGTTGCTAATACAAACTCTAAAATGCCAGAAGAGGCTGTAGCACCTACCTGCAAAACTCCTGACAAATCCATATATAGGTCACTTTTTTATTCCATTGCTCCACATAAATTTTTAGTCTTACTATGTGGTCTTATATTACTCATGTTGCTTTTGTAATACCTTATTGTTTTTTTTGTTTAAATTATAACGGTACTGTTGACTTTTATATGTAATATCTCTACAAGTGTTCCTGAAAAACAATTCATGAGAATTATATGAAAATAGAAAAAACTGACATAACCTTATTTATAAAATTATGGAATAATGGCGGTTTCACCCTCTTCTTAAGAGATTTTTCTAAAATGCTGGTGAGTCAAAGTAAAATTTTGGTTGCTGAATGTCACGATCCATTTGCTCTTATTCTCCAGGGCAAAATTGAACGCCAATTCAAACCCTATTTTTCTAGCTTAGATGATAGTGTGTTAACTGTTGTGAGCACATTATATTCCTCACTTAAAAGCAGCGAATTTCCTGTAGATAAGGTGCAGGGGATTCTTCTGACATATATCGACACGATAAAGTGGAATGATGAACTGGAAAAATATTCTGTATTGAAACATTTGGTCGATGATGTTTTGCTGGAGGTTGCTGGCCTTAGTGGCAAGGTTAGAGATAATGAACAGACGGAAGAAGTTTTTGTTAACAATAACCTAAAGGTTACAGATATATTGATAAAGGTACCAGAGGAAGTTGTAAAGCGGTTAATGGGTATGGTAGTTTATATGGTGGACGATGCATACGTGCAATCATTAAAATAACTAACAAAAGGTAGGGGAAGTATAGAATACTTTCTTTTACGGTTTGTGGTCTAGATATGATCTTACTTTGGCTGCTTGTAGGGTTATATCTCCTTGGAATAGGTATGACCCTACCACTATATAGCCGATTTTAGATATATCTAGCAAGGGCAGGGTTTGGGGGTTAATTCCCCCGTCCACAGCTATTTTGGTTTTTGCATTTGCTTCAAGTATGGCTTGGTATAGTAGAGGGATTTTCTGTGCTTGTTCTGTTAGCATGGCTTGCCCTCCTGATCCTGGATGAACCGTCATTATCAATACGGTATCTAGCGCCTTTAGATATTGTGTTATGCTTTTTATCTCTGTTTGAGGGTTGATAGCAAGCCCTGCGCGTATATTATGGCTTTTTATGTACTCTAACATTTCTAGGGTATTGCCCTCAGATTCCGCATGTATGGTGATGGAATTACAGCCTGCCTTAATAAAGGCGGGTAAATGCCTTTTAGGGCTCTGCACCATCAGGTGAGCATCAAAAAACATATTGGTCTTTTTTCTAATTGATGATATTATAATGGGGCCAAAGGTAAGATTATCAACAAAATTTCCGTCCATTACATCTAAGTGTAAAATGTCTATTCCTGCATTCTCGATTTTTCTGATGCTATCAGCCAAATTTGCAAAATCGCAGCTTAATATGGAAGCCGCGATCTTTACTTTACTTTTCATAATATGTTTTGACATTGAGGAACCTTTTTTATACATTCTAAACGTAAAGGCGATAGGGTCAACCATTATAAGGAGAGCCAAGTGCATAACAAAGATGAGTTATATTCTTTATATTCCAGAAAATTACTCCAGGCGACCGAAGGTGCAGCGCTAGCCTGCCAAGAATGGGTAGGCAGAGGTAAGGAAAAGGATGCTGATAAAGCGGCAGTAGAGGCTATGAGAGCTGCTTTTAACAGTGTAGATATGGAAGGAAGGATTATAATAGGAGAGGGGGAGCGTGATAAAGCCCCGATGCTTTATGTTGGGGAAAAGGTTGGGCTTGGTGGAGTGGCGCTTGATATTGCAGTAGATCCACTAGAGGGTACAACCATATGCGCAACTGGGGGTATGAACTCGGTTTCTGTGCTGGCGGCTGGGCCCAAGGATAGCATGTTATGTGCGCCAGACGTTTATATGGAAAAGCTGGCGGTTCAAAGTGAGTTATCTCCAGGGGTGATTAATTTGGATTTTTCAGTGAAACAGAATATGGATAATATCTGTGCTGAAGTGGGATGTGCCTTGCAAGATGTGGTGGTGACCATCTTAAATAGGCCTCGCCATGAAAAAATGATAGGTGAATGCAGACGACTCGGTTTGCGGGTTAATTTGATAAGTGATGGTGATATTTTTGCGACTATAGATCCATATTTAAAAAATGATGGCTTTTTTCATGTCTACATGGGAATAGGAGGGGCGCCTGAAGGTGTGCTAGCAGCAGCTGCGCTGAAAACCTTGGGTGGTAGCATGTTAGGTAGGTTGATACTGGATGATGATGTGAAAAGAAAAAGTGCTCTAAAATGCGGGATAGAGCCCAGAGACAATAAACAATATGGTATAAATGATATGGTGGGTAATGATGTAATTTTTATTGCAACTGGTGTTACAAGCGGTTCTGTTTTAGATGGGGTGGAAATTTATGAAAAATGGGCTAATATAAACTCAGTAATATTATCTTCCTGCAGCAAGCGCATTGAATATGTGAATGCTGCGGTGCCACTATTATAAACTACGTTTGATACTTTAAAATAGTTTATCATTTATATTTGGCACTTTGTTAATGATTTATTTACTTTTTTTCCTATAGATTAAGTCTAGATCATTGACAATTTTTGGGAAGTAGTCATTATTAGCTGATAGCTCTATTTTGTAAAACATACAACTTGATGTACACTGTTTGTGAGGGTTTGTTTAGCAAAATTGTGTAAAATGAATAATTTTAGAGGATAATATGAATGAACATGATAATCAAAATGCTGCTGGGACTAGCTCTTCCTTTAGCTCCAAGATAACGGCCGCAAAGGAAGCCAAGCTTCACGGCTTGTCTGATGAAGTGACATACGAGTATGACGTAGTTGAAAGAGATCAGAATCATATTAAAATAAAGGTTTCGCTTCCTGCTGAGCCTGTCGCCGTCAAAGCAAATCAGAGAATTAAAGATGAATCCAAAACTCTGAAGTTAGCGGGCTTTAGGGAAGGCGGCGTTCCTGAGGCGATTGCCCGTAAAAGATTAGGTCCAGATATAATTCAAAAGGTCATATCTGAGGTGGTAGACGGTGTTGTAAAGGAAATATTTGAGAAAGAAAGTGTCAAAGTGGGTGGTAGACCTAATGTTGATATTCAAGACTTTGATGAGAAAAAGCATCTGGTATTTACTGTTGTAGTAGACTTGTTGCCTGATGTGCCAGAAGTAGATTTCAGTGCAATTACGGTTCCTGTATTCATCATCAGTCCTACGGAAGAAGATCTTAAAAAAGCCTATGACGAAATTATACGCAATTTTAAAACTTATGACAGTAGTGCTGGCGCTACGGCACAAAAGGGATATGTGGTTATCATAGATTTTGTTGGTAGTGTTGGTGGCAAGGAGTTTGATGGAGGTAAAGGCGATGATGTGCGACTTGAAATTGGGTCAAATACTTTCATACCTGGTTTTGAAGACCAGTTGATAGGTGCTAAGGCCGGAGAAGAAAGGCAGGTGAAGTGTACTTTCCCGTCACAATATCCAGAAGCCTCTTTAGCTGGTAAGGAAGCTCTATTTAACGTGAAAATTAAGGATGTGATGGCACCTGAAGAGGTTGGCGCAATCAATGATGCATTCGCCCAAAAACTTGGCCTGGAATCTGTTGATGCACTAAATGAAATGGTGATGGACAAGTTGACTGCTGACTTTAGGGGTGCTGGTTATTTATATACCAAGAAAGTGTTGTTTGATGCTTTGGATGCAATGTGCAAGGTTGATGTGCCAAACGCCATGGTAGAGATGGACTTAGAAGCAATGTGGCCAGAGGTGAGGCACCAGTACCGCCAAAATCCGCAAATGTTTGGTGGGGTTGATGAAGCGACCCTTAAAACAAGATATAAAGATATTGCGGTAAGGCGTGTAAAGCTTGGTATAATGCTTGCGGATCTGGCTAAAAAATTCAATATAGAGGTTACAGAAGTTGACTTGCAACAACTTGTATTCCAAGAGGCTTCACAAAGACCTGGTCAAGAAAAATTGGTGTTAGACTATTATAAAAATCCAGAACATCTTGAAAAACTGCGTGGACCGGCACTTGAGGAAAAAGTGGTAGAATTTTTACTGCAGAAGGTTAACGTGACACAAAAAGAAATTTCTTCCAAGGAATTTATTGATGTGTATGCACAAGAATTGAATGCAATGGCTGGCGGAGCAAACGTATTGCCTAATCAATAGTTGGAGTGGATGCTATATGCCTAATTTTTATACAGCCGGTCACGATGCTACAACTGCAGGTCTTGTGCCTGTAGTTGTCGAGCAGAGTGCGAGGGGAGAAAGGTCTTTTGATATTTTTTCTAGGTTATTGAGAGAACGCATTGTCTTTGTAAATGGGGAAGTAGAAGATGGCATGGCCTCTCTGATAGTAGCGCAGCTGCTATTTCTAGAATCTGAGGATCCGGAGGCGAATATATACATGTATATAAATTCTCCTGGTGGTGTTGTGACAGCTGGGCTTGCTATATATGACACTATGTGCCACATTAAGCCCAAAGTGGCGACCGTTTGTTTGGGACAAGCCTGTTCCATGGGGGCGGTATTGCTTATGGCGGGTGAACACGGCATGAGATCGTGTTTGCCCCACTCTAGGGTTATGATTCACCAACCGCATGGGGGCTTTAAAGGTCAAGCGACGGATATAGAAATTCATGCCAATGAAATAAAGAAAACCAAACATATTTTGAGTGAGATATGTGCCAGACATACTGGGCAGAAACTTTCAACGGTAGTTGATAATATGGAACGTGATTTCTTTATGTCTCCTGCCGAAGCAAAAGAATTTGGTATTATTGATGAGATTAAGGCTCCTCGTTCTGTGCACGGTATATCAGAAGTGAAATCTAAAGTTAAAAAGAAACAAGGAGAGTGATAAAGCGGTTTACAGAAGCTAAGGGTGGGTTGTTAATTAGTGCAAAATTGTAGAAGAGGTAGAGGTATGTCTGAAATTAAAAGCGCACTGTGTTGTTCCTTCTGTGGTAAGAGTCAGCACGAGGTGAAGAAATTGATAGCAGGTCCGGCTGTTTTTATATGCAATGAGTGTGTTGCTCTATGTGGCGATGTCGTGAAGGCAGATGGTGGCGGCACTACCCAATATGGCAAGGTGCCTAAGCCGCGTGAGATTAATGAGATACTTGATCAATATGTTGTTAACCAAGATAGGGCGAAGAAGGTTTTATCAGTTGCAGTGCACAACCACTATAAACGTCTTGAAACAGTGACAAGTGGAGACGATGTAGAGGTTGCAAAATCGAATGTCTTGTTGATTGGCCCTACGGGATGTGGCAAGACCTTGTTGGCACAGACTTTGGCACGTATTTTAGATGTGCCATTTGCTATAGCCGATGCCACTACTTTAACAGAAGCTGGATATGTTGGTGATGACGTTGAAAATATAATAGTCAGGCTACTGCAGGCAGCTGATTACGACCTAGAAAAGGCGCAAAAAGGCATAATATTTATTGATGAAATAGATAAAATTTCACGAAAATCTGAAAATCCTTCTATAACTCGCGATGTTTCTGGAGAAGGAGTGCAGCAGGCCTTGCTAAAATTAATAGAGGGAACTGTAGCATCGGTGCCGCCACAAGGTGGACGCAAACACCCACAGCAGGAATTTTTGCAAGTTGACACCAACAATATTTTATTTATATGTAGTGGTGCCTTTTCTGGTATAGAAAAGATTCTAGCTGCAAAGGACGCTGGCACCTCCAGTATAGGTTTTGACGCCGTAGTAAAAAAGAAGCAAGGGCTGCGCATTAGCGAATTGTTTGTTAACATAGAGCCGGCTGATCTGATAAAATATGGGCTGATACCAGAATTTGTTGGTAGATTGCCAATAGTGGCCGTGATAGACGATCTTGATGTGGAATCCTTAGTAAAAATATTGGTAGAGCCTAAAAATGCGCTAGTGAAACAGTATCAAAAGTTATTTGCTATGGAAGGGGTAGAGCTCATTTTCGAGCGCCAGGCATTGTTGGAGATTGCGCAGAAGGCCGTACTACGTAAGACCGGTGCCAGGGGGTTGCGTACTATTTTGGAAGAGCTGCTGTTAGATCTTATGTATAATATTCCTTCCCAAGAGAATGTAAAAACTGTTATAATAGATGGGGATGTGGTAAGCGGAAAAAAGCCGCCAGACTTTATTAATAAAGAGCAAAGCGAAAATTTGGGTGATAAAACTGGAACATAATAAAGGGAGCAGAGGTGTTTTTTTCATTTAATAGTAAAATAATAACCATGGTTGCTATAGGTCTAATTGCCTACATGGCTTACAAGTATAAACAAGGTGAACCAATTAATACCGCCTTTGATGGGGTCAAGAATTTGAGCGAGAAGTCTGCCAGTTATATTATGGATTTCACCAAGGATCCAAAGGATTTTTCCTGGTATGAAAAAGCATTAATGTATGTTTTTCACGATAAGATAAAAGAAGCTAAGAAAGGCGTAGACTAGAAAGAATGCAACAAAGCCGGATTTACCCTTCTCTATAATTCTCCGTTAATGATTGACAATTCATGGTATAATTATGATTTGTTATTTTCTAACGTGCAATATATGGCATATTGCGATTGCTATGGCGTCGGTATTATCATAGCCTTTACTCTGTATATTGTTGCTGGGCATAAGGTAACTTAACATGGCTGCAACTTGCACTTTGTCCGCATTGCCGTTTCCACATATAGTTTTTTTTATTGTTTTTGCCTGGTAAGCAGTTATATCCAGACCATTTTGTTTTGCCGCAAGAATTGCACTTGCTCTTGCCTGCGCAAGCTTTAGTGAGGATATTGCGCCGGAATTAACATATGTTTCCTCAATTGCTCCACACTCTGGAGCGTATTTTTTGATAATATCATTTACGTCGTTATATATACAAAAAAGCCTATCTGCCAACTGTAACTTGGTTTCGACCCGTATCACTCCATCTGCTATAACGGAAAAGCTTTGCCCAATAAATTCTACTATGCCATACCCCGTTTTAACCAAACCGGGGTCTATACCTATTACTCTTATTGCGGCAGCCATTTTTTCTGCATAAATTTGCCTATGATGTCAATCGTTTCCCTATCTATACCGTGTCCTAAAAATGGCCTCAGATAGCAGTGAACTTTCACGCCATTGGCTTTTAAAGCCTGCTCTGCCTCATACATATCATCAGGGCACACTACCTGATCTTCAGCACCATGCACTAAAATTGTCTCTGGTCTTGTTCTGATCTCGTGAGCCAGCAGATCAGTCATGTTAAGTCTGCCAGATAGCCCGATCACTCCTGCTATTGCCTCCCTCATCCTGTAGCCTATATGTAGGCACATCATTGCACCTTGTGAAAAGCCGAGCAAAATGACATTTTGTGCGGAAACCTTATACTCGCGCATAGCATTTTGTATAAAATTTTCTAAAATAGGTGCTGCTCTCTCAGTGCCGGCTCTTATGGCATCATAAGTGCGTTCCACTAGACTGTACCACTGATATCCACCATAACCCCCGCCCTCAAAAGGCTGGCATCCATCTGGTGATATAAACAATACATCATCTACAAACTTTCTTAAGTCGGGGGCGAGGCTTATCAGGTCTGAAGAGTTTGAACCATAACCGTGTATCATAAAAAATAGATGTTTTACATTATTGCTGAATGGTGGAAACACTCTGTAAGTTAATGCGTTATCTATCGCCATAATCAGGTTATCTCATAATTGCTATTATCGCTGAATAACTTATGTAATAGCGCATTGTTCAAGCGATGCCCCATCTTGTAAGCTTTCACTTCGCCAATAATAAAGTTGCTACCATTGCCGCCAACATATAAATCTCCGAGCAAGTCCAGGGTCTTATGTCTTACAAATTCGTCTTGGAATCTCAATACCACGCCTTCGCTTAATCCTTCTGGGGTGAGTCCTACGGCATTTTCTATGCTTACGCCCTTTCCTTTTCCTATAGTATGTAAGTATTCAAGTTCTTGCTCAAAACCAAAAGTTCTTGCAGAGGCTACATCTAAATAATTATCATTTGCCTTAAATGACAGATGTTGCCTTCCCACGATAGGATGGGCAAAATCTATGGTTACATCTAACCCTAGTGCTTCGGCAGGGGCAATGCTTAGGAACTTGTCATCTTGTACTACTTCCACCTTCTTTTTTACTCTTATGTATTTTCTGGGGGAGGCCTGCATTTTTGCGCCTATTTCAGTCAATATTTTGTAGAATTGGACCGAACTTCCATCCAATATAGGCACTTCTTCATTATCTATTTCTATTAAAATATTATCTATTTTAGCAGCCCACAATGCGCTCAATAGGTGTTCTATTGTGGATACCTGTCCTTTTGAGTTTTGGTCGATCACCATGGTACATAAAGGGGAGGGTACTACATTTTTATAATTGCATTCTATAAGGGCATTGATGTCTGTCCTAAGGAATTTTACTCCATGGTTTTCTGCAGCAGGCACGAGGCGTAGAGTGGATTTTTCTCCGGAGTGGATTCCTATGCCTTCTATGCTAATTGTATCTTTTATAGTGTTTTGCATTGTCATTCACAGTTCCCTTAGTAATTTATTGCTTAATGTAACATCCAATGATAAATTTGTCTAGACTAATTAAGACTTACTTGTTAGTCTTACTATAGCTACAGAAACGAGGCAGTATGACGGCTAAAAAAATATGTCCCGAGGATGATGATCTCCAAGAGGAGAAGTATAATAGGGCTTTTGAAGAGATTAACAAGATATTTAGTGATTCTTATAAGGCGCCAGATATGGATGTACTGGAGCTTGGTAACCCATGTAAAAAGGGCATTAAGAATAAGATATTTTTTTGCAAAAAAAAATCTGTGAATAAAAAGCTATTAAGCGAGGAATTACAAGCGGTTGCGGTGGAAAGAATAGACTCGTGGATAAAGGAAAATCTGCCCTCTTTGGCAGGGGAAATTATTGGTAAAAACAACAGGGAAGGTAGGTAATGTTTGTAAGGTCCATAGCCATTGGGGGGGTCTTACTATACGGTGCCTTTTGTGCTGTGCATGCTGCTGATGATTTTTCAGAGTTGGACAAGGCAGTGAAACAGCTAGAAAGTGGTAATGGCAAAGCCAATACAACTGCGCAGGAATCAGGCGCCATAAATACTCAAACCAATGTACAGCAGGATAATTTACCCGTCCTTCCAGAAGTCAATGTGCCCCAAGTTCCAGCCCCCGTCGGTCAAGTTGTGCCTCCTGGCAAAGAGCCAGCAGTATCTGAGGCAACGGTAAATAAGCCAAAGGCACAGGAACGGCCGCCAAGCCCCCCCGCTGTTGAACCACAGCACAACAATGCTATGGAAGTAAAGGCAAAGGGACATGAAGGCGTAGTGGATGTGGAGGCACGTACCAGAAAGGTTTACAGATATGATACCAAGCATAACCCACCAGAGTTTTACCGTAATGCGAATGATAGAAGGACATATCATTTGCCAAGGCCCCTATATTTTAGGGATTATTATCCTATAATATTTGTAGCGATACGCAACGATGACATAGCTGCACTAAAACATCTTCACCAGGATTTGGCAGTGCCTTTAAATATTAGGGATGAATATGGTTATACACCGTTAGATGTGGCTATAAGGTACAACAAGTACAAAGCGATAAAGTATTTACTATCGCAAGGTGCCACGTTTTCTTCAAGACAAGACCAAAATATTAAAAAGACTGCCATATATTGGGCAATAGAGAGTCGCGACACCCTAACGATAGAACTTTTGGATAAAAGTAGAAGGCTATCTAGTATCAGAGCCAAAGAATTTGTATTTTTCTGGGAAAATGGCTTAGATAAAGCAATATTGGCATGTATCTTTAATCAGATGTCCAGAATGGAAAAAAACGCTGCATTATTGGTCTTTATATGTAAAAAAAATATTGGCGGCATTGCTTTTGC
>Ga0206987_1063_pt1 | contig 22887 bp, 15 predicted proteins | sample Alteio_BWMinCont_11_FD_153281 | JGI IMG/M metagenome (GOLD analysis project Ga0206987, IMG submission 153281) | Enriched cells from forest soil in Barre Woods Harvard Forest LTER site, Petersham, Massachusetts, United States -... | ecosystem: Environmental > Terrestrial > Soil > Temperate forest >... | reverse complement strand
GGCCTCCAGCGCAATTTGCGTTTGCAGGATGTTGTAGTAGACCTGCTTCACCAGGTCCGCCACCTCCTGGCGCTGCCGGCGCAATTCTTCGCGCGCCAGTTCCACGTTCACCTGCTGCGCCTGAATTCCCAGGCCGATGCGGTGCAGTTGTGAGAGTGGCTGCGTGGCGGATTGATCGATGAAAGTGATGGGGCGCACCGGGGTGGTGATGGGCGTGTTTTGCGCGGGAACCGGTCCGATGGCGGGAAAGCTCCCCCACGCGCCCGAGGGAACCTCGAAACTGATGGGCGTCAGCAGTCCCGCTTCCAGGAGGGTCAGGTGGAATTGCGGCAGGCGCTCCGTGCGCGTGGCGGCCACCTCATCCTGCGCTTTTTCAATGTCCAGAAAGATGCGCTTCAACTGGCGATTATTGTTCATCGCCAGTGAAACCGCTGCATCCAGCGTGAGCTGATTGGCCGGGGGAGTTGCGTCTTGCTGCGCCAGCAACGGGACCGTAATGAAAGCCATCAGGAATAGCGCATACCTCAAGCGGGTCGGAGTCAACCTCAATCTCCCCTGTGGAAATGGATGGATGGTTTATAACATTATGGCCGGAGGGGCCGCAAGCTCATTTAGAGCGGTCTTGATTTAGGTGCTGGTTTCGTACCACGGGCGTCCCGCCCATAAGCGCTAAGATAAGGATTGATTATTTCCGTCGATCTGCGCTACTCTTTGGGTCATGACAGCACTCGACGAAGATTGGCGGATTTTGCTCCAGTTGTTCCCCGCGGACTGGGAAGAGTTAGGAAGAACTACCGGTGCCGTGAAGCGATTGCGCGGATTTGCATCGCTGAATAATTTGCTGCGTACCTTGTTACTGCATGTGGGCTGCGGCTGGTCGCTGCGGGAGACGGCCGTGCATGCTAAGTTAGCGGGTCTGGCGGATGTTTCCGATGTGACCCTTTTGAATCGGTTGCGGCAATCGGAGCCCTGGCTGCGGCAGTTGTGTCAAGGATTGTGGAAGGAAAACGGAGTGGACTTGCAGCCGGCCCTGCACGGTCACCCGGTACGTCTGTTGGATGCAACGGTGGTGAAGGAACCGGGAAAGACTGGGAGCCAGTGGCGTATCCACTACAGCCTGCGCTTGCCTTCGCTGGAATGCGATTTCCTGGAACTCACCCCGGTCAAGGGCCCCGGCGCAGGAGAGCGGCTGGGGCGATTTTCCTTCCAGGCCGGCGAGTTGGTGCTCGCCGATGCCGGCTACTCTCACCCGGCGGGCGTCGCCGCCGTGGTGCAGCACCAGGCGAACATCTGCGTACGGTTAAATCCCTTGGCCTTGCCCTTATATGACAAGCGCGGCCAGCATTTTCCCCTGCGGCAGAAGTTGCAGGCCGTCGAGCGCGCGGGAGAAACCCTCGATTGGCCGGTCTCGGTAAGGGCGGGAGATCAGCGGATCTCCGGACGCATTTGTGGACTGCGCAAAAGTGAAGAAGCCATTCGCAAGGCACACCGCAAGCTGCTCCATAAGCAACAGCGCGGCAAAGGGGCCATGACCGAAGAGACCAAGCAATACGCTGGTTACGTGCTCGTGTTCACCACCCTGCCGCGCCGGTCGGTCACGGCAGGGACGGTCTTGGAGTGTTACCGTCTTCGCTGGCAGATCGAGTTGACCTTCAAGCGTTTCAAGTCGATTGGCCAACTGGGGCATGTGCCCAAGCAGGACGACCGCAGCAGCCGCGCCTGGCTTTACGGCAAGCTATTCGTGGCACTGCTGAGTCAAAATCTGGTCCGTATCGGCAGCGCCATTTCCCCCTGGGGCTACTACTGGCACCAAGAAGCCTCCCACCCGCAGCCGCTGGCGTGAATTCCAGTTCGCTTTTCATCAGGTGATCCAGGGTATCGTTCCCGCCTTAGAACTCGACGGGCTCGTGAAGCGCTGGAATCAGATCGCCGCAGCCCTGGGTGAAGCCAGCCGAAAAAGGAAACCACAAATTTAGGCGCATTCCTTATCTTAGCGCTTATGGGCGTCCCGCCCGTGCCCGGGCACGGGCGGGACGCCCGTGGTACGTCTAGTCGCCGGCCGCGGGCTGCGCCGGCAGCGGCGGCGCGGGCGGGGCAGTTCCGTCCAGCACGTGCCCCCAGAAGATGCGTTTGCGCTTGGTGCGCATGTCATCCACATTGATCTGAATGATGCGGCGCACGTACTCGCTGAATTCCTTCACCAGCGCGCCGTTCTGCGCGTCCTGCGGTTTCAGGCCCTCGAGCGGCACCGGCGGCAGAATTCGCACATGCCATTTGGAAGGAATGGGCACGGGCGCCAGCGGAAACATGGGCGCAATGGGAAGATACGGCCAGCCGAGCGTGCGCGTAATGAAGCTCGAATTGATGCGGCCGATGATGGGAAAAATCTCCGCGTGTCCCACCACGGCCACGGGAATCATGGGCGCCTGGTTTTCAATGGCCATGGCCACGAACGCGCTCTTGGAGAAATCGCGCAACTGGTATGCGGTGGCGTAGGGAGTGAAGGTTCCGCGAATTCCCTCCGGAAAAATTCCCACCAGGTTTTCACCGGCAAAAAGCCGTGTGGCGTTTTCACGGCTGGCCGCCACGCCTCCCACCTTGGTAAGGAAGTTTGAAAGGAACGGCACGCGCAGCAGCGAAGGGATGATCAGGAAGCGGATCACGCGACCGCGATGCGTCTGCACCAGCGAGAGGTGCATCACCGCGTCCAGGGGCATAAAGCCGCGATGGCTGCCCACGAACATCGCGCGCCCCGCGGCGGGAATGTTTTCCATGCCTTCGAAATCGATCCGCCAGTAGACCCGGCGCAGGAAGGCAAACCACCAGCCCCAGCGGCGCAGGTAATCCAGGTCGAGGCCATAGTCATCGTAAGACGGCTTCAGCAATTCCGGCCGCGCGCCGGGCTTGTGGCGCAGGAATTCCGCGAGCGCCTGTACGGTGGAAAGTTCAGGTTTGAATCCCAGTTCGCGCGCCGCCCGCTGGCCGGAGACGGTCCAGTTGAATTCAAGCTGTTCGATGCTCGAACCCTGACTGTACGCGCGCCGCAGGGGTTTAATCAATCCCGCTGCTGCTGTGCCCGCGGCCTTCAGAGCCTTGCGCAGTGGGATGGCGCCCTCACCCGTAGCATTGAAGATGCCCGTGGCATCCGACTCCGCCGCGGCTACCATGGCGCGCGCTGCGTCATGCAGGCTGATGAATTGCACGTTGGGGTCGCGCCCCGCGAGCGGCATGGCCACGCGCTTCGCGAGTTGGCGCACGGCGCGGTCGCCTTCTTCCGGGGCCAGCACGTTTGTGAGCCGCACCGCCGCCCAGTTCGGAACCCGCAGTGCGATCTGTTCGGCCTCGATCCAGCGCTGCTCCGGCGCGTCAGCGGGCAGCAGTGACACGCGCTCCTCGCTCATCAGGCCTGGATTCTTTTCGTTGGAGCCATAGACGAAGGCGTGGCTGCGCACCACCAGCCGTTTGAATCCGCCCCGCTGCACCAATTGTTCCAGTGCATCAAGCGGTCCCGGAAAGTAAATGGCGCAGTCGAATTCGGTTTCCGCCAGCGTGTGGCCGCGTTGTTGCAGCAGCGCCCGCGTCTCGCGCGCCAGTGGACCATCCAAACCGAGAACTGCCACCTTCATGCCTGCAAATCTCCCACGAAAATATTGACGTAGGGGGACGGCTTGCCGCCCCCTCCCCGCGGGCCACTGGCCCGCCAGGGTAGGGCGAGCCCTACTCCTACGAAGTGCTGCCGCCGGGTCTTCCGCTCAGAATGGACTGCGCCACGCGCTGCGCGGAAATGATCACGGGGGTCACACCGCCGCCGGGCCTGGTCCAATGGCCCGTCAAATACAGGTTGTCGATGGGCGTCGCAGACGGAAGCCGTGCCGCTCCCAACTGCTGTGGCGACATTTCCCAACCCAGCATGGCGCCCTGCCAGTTATTGGTGTAGCGAAAGGAAGTGAGGGCCGTGGCGCTGCTCTTGACCACGATGTGATCTTCAATGCCCGGTAGAATCTGGCGCAGGCGCGCCATGATTTCGCCTTCCACCGCGGCGCGGTGCGCCGCCCAGTCGGTGACCTGTTCCAGGCGCACGGGTGTCAACTTCTGCACAATCAGAATCTGGCATCCCGGCGGCGCCACCCCGGGAGCGAAGTGCGTGGGGATGAAAATTTTGAACACGGTGCGAATGGCGTCCTCGGGATCAAACGAACTCCAATAATAACCTTCCGCGCGCGCCAGCGCTTCCGGGTCCATGCCACGCAGGCCCAGATGCATGAGGAAGCAAGGGTAGGTGGGACTCAGCGATTCCAGATGCTCGATGGCCGCCGGGCCGCATTTTTCTGCGCCGATCAAGTCGCGATAGGTATGCAGTGCGTCGGCGTTTGACACGACGATGGGAGAGCGGAAAACGTATTCCCGCGGCGCGCGTCGGGACAACGTGCGAATCCGCACGCCCCGCGCCTTTCCCTCTTCGATCAGAATGGACTGCACCTCCGCATACTTCAGGATGCGTCCACCGCGAGCCTGCAGCGCGATGCCGAGGTCATCGGCGAATCGCTGCGAACCCCCCAGCGGATAGTAATTGCCCAGGAAATAGGCCATGCGCAGCATGGCGTCAAACAGATAAGATGTGCGGCTGGGCAGCGACCCCCAGTGCGGCGAGTCCGCCATTAGGATCGCCTTCAGGCGCGGGTCGTGGAAGTGCTGATCGAGCTTTTCCGTGACCGTGAACTTCGCCAAGCGCTGCGCCGGCTCATTCGCCACTTCGCGGAAGTAGAGCAGCAGGCCGTAAAGGTACGCCTGGCGCACTTCGGCGAAATAGGCATCAATCGCCGCCGCTTCCTGCGGAAACCACGCGCGGAGCTTTTCCAGATACTGTTCAAAATCGGCGGGTACAGCGAACGGAGGGAGGCCGGGGAAGTGATACTGGTCCACCGGGTCCATCTTTACCCACTCGGTGGGAATTTCCAGTTCGCGCAGCAGCTTGCCGGTCAGCGTGGAGGGATTGCCCAGCAGCGGATAGAAATGGGTGGCGGCGTCGAACACAAATCCCTTGCGCGTGAAAGTGGAGCAGAATCCCCCGAGCGCGTAGTGCCGCTCCAGCAGCAGCACTTTCATGCCACCGCGCGCCAGGAAGTTGGCGCAGACCAGTCCGCCCATGCCCGCGCCAATCACGATGGCATCAACTTGTTCCGGATATTCGCGCCCGTAGATGATGTGCAGCATGGTGGAGTGTTAAGAGCAAGTCTCGTAGGGGCACCCCTCGTGGGTGCCCGTTTGGTGGGCACCCACGAGGGGTGCCCCTACGAGACTCGTTTGAGGTTCCGTCTATTCCGATTTGACACAGACGTGCGCAATCTTCATAATGAGTTTGTGGGACCTGTATGGCTTAAGGTTCCGGGGGTCCTCATGGCGACGGGCAATAAGAGCAAAAACGGTTTGGATGCAATGGTGCAGTCGATTGCCGAGCACCTGGAATCCCTTCCGGCGGAAGAGCGGCAGAGACGCGTCAAGGCTTTTGGCTCTCGGCGATCTTCCAAGCCGCAACCTGCCTCCAAAACTCCGACTCCAAGGAACGAAACCTTTCGCTCCCTGGACGTATCCCCAGGTCGTAAACTAGCGCGCTCTTGAAACCTTCGTAATCCGCATTAACAATGAATTGACGAAGCTTTGCCTTGATCTGTTGAATCTGTTTTCGGGTTAACGCGCCGGTTTTTTCTTCTTTCGGCTTTTCCATAGTATATCATCCGCTCTCTGGTTATTAAATCTTATCAAACTATTAACCATCTGTCGCTCTGAGTCTCGTAGGGGCACCCCTCGTGGGTGCCCACCCCACGGGCACCCACGAGGGGTGCCCCTACGAGACTGCCAACCCCTAACCTCGCCCTACGTCATGCCGCCGTCCATGGTAAACACCTGCCCAGTGATGTAGCTGGCATCGTCGCTCGCGAGGTAGAGTGCCAGGCGCGCCACGTCGCGGGGCTGGCCGGCTTTTCCCATGGGCACCTGCGCCAGCAGTTTCTTGCGCGCGGGTTCTTCCATGGAGGCAGTCATGTTGGTTTCAATGTATCCGGGGGCGATGGCGTTCACGCGCACTCCGAAGCGAGCCACCTCTCTGGCGAGGGCGCGGGTGAAACCAATGATGCCGGCCTTTGACGCCGAATAGTTTACCTGGCCTGCCACGCCGGTCCTGCCGCTGACGCTGGAGACATTCACGATCGCGCCGCCCGTGCGCAGCATCTCTCCGATGCAGAGGCGGGCGTAATTGAACGTTCCGCCTAAATTGGTTTCAATAACCTCGCGCCAAACTGCCGGGTCCATGCTGGCCAGAGGGCGATCGCGCCGAATTCCGGCATTGTTAATCAGCACGTCGATGGGACCAATGTCGGTGCGGATTTCATCCACCACTTCCTGCGTGCGGTCAAAGTCCCGCACGTCAGCGTGGAAGGGAAGCGCGGTTCCACCCTGTTCGTCCACGCGAGCGGCCAGCGCGGCGGCGGCCTCCGTGCTGGCTGCATAAGTGAATGCCACGGTATACCCCGCGGCGGCGAATTCCTCCACCATGGCGCGTCCAATACCGCGCGTGCCCCCGGTTATCAGTACCACTTTGGTTTGGGTTTCTGGCATAAGGGTTGAAGTCCTATGTCCGAATTTTATCGCAATGAACGACCATGTACGGAGCGAAGCTTTGGAGTGCGTGCAGCTTGCTGCCGCTTTCTTTCCCGCAAGCTTGCTTGCGGGATCTGAACGCCAACATGATAGTGCGTGAACTCTTGCTTTCTATCCCGCAAGCTTGCTTGCGAGCTCTGAACGTCAACGTCCCGAATCGCAAGCGTTATGACGAATGAAGAATAGACGAATGAAGAATATTAGACCAGCCAGCGAGCTGGCTGGCGGAAAAGCGGCAGCAAGCTGCGCGCACTCCAAAGCTTCGCTCCTTACGGCATGAGCGCGCTCTGCAACAGAGCAATGCCATCGTGGCGGTAAGCAATCTTCACTTCGGCCGGTTTCTTCCGTAGCGTTCGTGCGCTTCCACGAATTCACCAGTGGCAAGGGCGGCGGCCATGGAGATTTCGCCTCCCAGCAACGTGGCCGCCACAATTTCTGCCAGCTTGCGAGCGCGGCGCGAGCCGTAGCAATCCATGATTTCCAGGGCCTCGCGCTGCGTGGGGAGTCCAGTGCCGCCGCCCACTGTGGCCACGGAAAGCGCCGGCAGGGTGACGCTGGCGTAAAGGCCGTCGGGGTGGACTTCAAATGAGGTAATGCCGCAGGCCGAATTCACCACGTTGGCCACGTCCTGACCCGTGGCGATGAAGATGGCCGACAGACCGTTGGCGAAGTGGCCGTTGTAACCGAGCGCCCCGGCTTGCAGGTGACCCACCACGGTCGATTGCCACACGCGATGCATCTGCTCCGGCGTGACGCGCAGGTACATTTGCAGGATCTCGCGCGGCAGCAGAGCGCCGGCGGTCACTCGCTTGCCTTTGCCACGCGTCATCACAAAACCGCTGGCGCGTTTTTCCGAACACATGCCGCTGAAAATCTGATATTCGCAGCCGGGGCGATGGTCTTTGATCCAGCGGCACACTGCGTCCGTGGCCTTGGCCATCATGTTCATGCCCTGGGCGTCACCGGTGGAGAAGCCGAAATTGATCATCACCTGGCGGCCGACTTGATAGCACTTCAGATTTTGAAATTTGCCATGATGCGTGGTTTTGGCGGCTGCGGATTGCATTTTGGACAGGTTGCGCTGCGTCCACTCGCAGAAGGCGACGGCGCTTTCCACATCTTCGAAAAAGAATACCGGAGTGATCTGGTTTTCATCTTCCAGCACGGCGGCCTGAACCCCGCCCGCGCGCGTCAGCGTGACCATGCCGCGCTCGTAACTGCGGATCAGCGCGCCTTCCGTAGTGGCCATGGGGACGTAGAACAGGCCTTTGGCGCTCTGCCCGCGCACCAGGATGGGGCCGGCAACTCCCAGCGGAACCTGGGCCACGCCAATGGGATTCTCAATGTTGCCGCGCATTTCTTCGGAGTTAAACGAAACGGCTCCGATGTGGGGAAGAGAAGCGCCGGTGCGGTGTTCCACCCAGGCGCGGCGCTGCGCGATGCGCTCGGCGTCATAGCCTTGATCCTTCAGCCGCGGCAGAAGATCGGCGGGGCCGGGTTCGGCGGCGGATGGGAGCTTAGGTTTTTTCATCATAAAGCCTGTGTAGCGCGATCTCCTGCGGCGAAGCCGCCTTGGAGTGCGGTAGCAGCCGCTACCGCCTTTCCGCTTCCGGTGTTAGTACGACGGCCAAATGCATGGCAATAGGAATTGCGCAAAACGCGCTCGGAAGGCGGTAGCGGCTGCTACCGCACTCTAAGGCGCTTCGCGCACCATAGCCCATCGTTGGTCTCTCCAACCCCTAATCCGTAACCCCCAACACCAAGGCAGCATTGTTTCCGTCGCAACTGAAGGCGTTTACCAGGGCGAATTCGCCTTGGAAGGGTTGAGGCTCGGCGCTTAGGCGTAGGCCACTCGCGGCACGAGTCGCGTCGGCAAACCCTGCCGTGGGGGGCACGGACTGACGCGTCAGCGCCAGTCCTGCGATCAGCGCGGCGAACGCTCCCGAGGCTCCCAGGGTTTCTCCAATCGCGGCTTTGGGCGCGCAGACCGGAATCTTCTCCAGGCGTTCCTTAAAGACGTTGCGCAGCGCTTGCTGTTCCATGGCGTCTCCGGCGCGATTGCCGCTGGCTCCGGCAATGATAGCGGACACCTGTTCCGGGCCGATTTCAGCGGACTCCAGCGCCTGCCGAATGGCGGCGGTGGCGCCCTCGGCCTTCACTTGATAATGGGTAATGTTAGCGGCGTCGTGGCCGGAGCCGAATCCGTTGATCTCGAGCCACGGCCGCAGACCGCGCTCCCGCGCCGTCTCTTCCGTGGCCATCACCCACAGCGCCGAACCTTCTCCCAGTATAGTTCCGTCCCTGTCCGCCGCAAAAGGGCGAGGCGTTCCGGTGGGCGATGCCATTCCGGTTTTGAGCGATCCGAGGTACGACTCCTCGCACAATTCTTCCACGCCTCCTGCCAGCAGAATCTGCGCCCGGCCGAAACGCAGGAACTGCTCCGCGTAGTGCATCGCGTAAAGACCGGAGGCGAGGCCCGCGCAAACCGTGGAATTTACTCCGCCGAGGCGATGCTTGATGGCGGCCTGGCCGGCGGGCGAGTTGATGACGGTGTTGGGAAATTCCATGGGATTGACGTAGGTGGGGCCATCCACCAGGCCGCTCCAGTCGAACGAGACGATGCTGTGCAAGCCGCCAAACATGGTGGCGCAGATCAGGCCGAGGTTGGGATCGCTTTCAAGGCCTTCCGGGGGAATCAGGTCCAAATCGCCCAACGCCATGTGCGCGGCCACGCACAGCAGGCGGGCGCTGCGGTCAAGAGCTCGAATGCCCTTGTTGCCAAGCCACGGCTGGGGATTGAAGTCGCGCACTTCCGCCGCCACGGAATCTCCGCCCAGCAGCGTGCTGGGAGCAATGCCGGAAGCTCCGCTATAGAGAGCGCGCTCAAATTCCTGCATCCCCGCTCCGAGGGAGCAAATCACTCCGGCGCCGGCGATGACCACGCGCGGCCTCATCGGTCCTGCTCCGCGCAGCGCGCCAGGCAAAGTGACGCGTTGCTTCCGCCGAAGGCGTAGGCGTTGTTCAGGGCCACGTGCGGATGAGTTTCGCGCGCCTGATTCGGTACGTAGTCCCAATCGCAGTCGGGATCGGGTTCGTGATAATTGATGGTGGGAGGGATGATTCCGGTATCAAGAGCCAGTGCGCACGCCGCGGCTTCAATGGCGCTGGCCGCTCCCATGGTGTGGCCCAGCATCGACTTGATGGAACTCATGGGGACGCGCGGGGTGTGGCTGCCGAAAAGAGTTCTCACGGCCAGGGTTTCAACGCGATCGTTGACGTGCGTGCCGGTGCCGTGGGCGCTGATGTAATCCACCTGGGCGGGGGTGAGGCGGCTTTCCTTCAGCGCCGCGCTCATGGCTCGAATGGCGCCGTCGCCCTGGGGATGAGCGGCGGTCATGTGATGCGCATCGCAACTGATTCCGTAGCCCAGAACTTCGGCATAAATTTTGGCGCCGCGAGCGAGGGCTGCGTCCAGGGGTTCCAGCACCAGCACGGCTGCGCCTTCGCCGGGAACCATGCCTTTGCGATTCTTGTCAAAGGGCTGGCAACAGTCGGGCGCGATGGCTCCCAGGCGCGCGAATCCCATGTAGGTGATGCGGGAAAACGGGTCGGCCCCTCCTGCCAGCATCAGGTCGGCTTCCTCGGCTCGAATTAGATCGGTTCCGTAGCCGATGGCGTAGTTGCCGGCGGCGCAGGCGGTGGGAATCATCAGGGAAGGGCCGCGCAACTCCAGCTCAATGGCGACGTTGCTGGGAATCACGTGGCACGGATACTGGGGAAAGATTCCGGCGGGAATTGTTTCGGCGCCGTGGGCCTGGCGCGCATCATTATATTGCTCCACCAGGCGGGGCTCGCCGGACGTGGTTCCCATGCAAACGCCGACGCGATTCCGGTGGTAGCCGGTTAGATCCAGATTGGAATCTTCTAACGCGAGGCGCGCGGCGGCGATGGCGAGGTGCGATCCGCGGCCCATGCTCTCCACGGGCTGGCGGCGGACGTAGTGACGCGCGTCGAAGTCCTTGACCTCGGCGCCCAGATGGACGGGGTAATCCGCTGTATCAAAGGAGGTTACCGGAGAGATGCCGGACTTGCCCGCGAGCAGCGACTGCCAGAATGCCTGACGGCCCAATCCGATGGGAGAGATAAGGCCCAGGCCGGTGATGACCACTCGCTTCATAGGCAGCGCTTCGAGTGTGGCCGGCGGTGATGCCTACGGCTTGGGGGCCGCGGCCGGACTGTGACGCAAGACGACGGCAACCGCGTCGTCGACGTTCTTGATGTTGGCGAACTCGGCTTCGGGAATGCGGATCTTGTACTTTTTGTCGATCGAAACCATGACTTCCAGCGCCATCAGCGAGTCAACGCCCAGATCCTGCTCAAAAAGCGCGGTGTCGGAGATTTCCGCGGGCGTGCGCTCAGTGACTTCCGCGATGAGCCGCTTGACCTCGGTTCGGACTTGGTCGGCCGTGATCTGGTCACCCAACGTTTGGCCCTCCCATTGCAAATGCTGCACTTACGGATATGGAAATGATCTGAACGGCGCGCAAAGGGGCTGATTCGGCGCCCATGCCCTAATGACGGCGCGCATGCCCCACTGACGACCCAGCTTGCCCCAGTGGTGGCGCGCTTGCCGCAGAAGGGAGGCGCATTCGGGCTTTTAGGGTGCGCGCTTCTTCCAAAGGAAACGATACCTTTATTCCGCCGCGACGGTCAAGGGCGGAAGGGAGAGATTTCCGGAGAACGGGCGACTCCGACATTTTGCCTGTCTTTATCCATCGTCCTTGGAGTTGCTTGCAATCGATTGATAAATAATAACTTATAATGATACGCCAAAACGGCTATTGTCAAGATTATCGCCGAGTGGCGCTCTGTATCGGAATATCCACCATGGAGCGAATCAATTTTAAAGCCGGTCGCGTATTATATTGATTCTTATAAGTTTGATGCGCAATATCGTCAGGAAAGTGTTCCGATTTCGGATACGGGTACGCGCTCATCCCGTGAAACGGCAGAGGTTCCACCGATTGCGAAAACGCAGTGTTGGGATCCTGATCTTTCGCCCAGCCATCGACTAACAATAAAAAGTCGCGCTTCCATCCCAAACGAAGTTGCGGAAGCTCGCGCGCTGAAAATCGCAGACGCAATTCATCGCCGCTAGCCATCAGCACCAAACGATCATCCGCCGAATCGAGAAGTTCGCGAACGTCACCATAGCGAGTGTAATAGCCCGGAGTGGGATTCCAATTGGAATCGGGCATCCAGCGCGCATAGTCAAACGCTTCCGGCTGCTCGCGAGCCGCATCAATAGTGGGTGTGGAGAAGCCGCGGAAATGCAGGTCGGCGGTTTCAGCAGGCAGCGAGTTCAACAAAACGGGAGGCGGATCGGATTCCTCACTCAGGAATATCTCGTCCCAGTAGAGACACAGATTGGTAACGATGCGAATCTCGCGCGATGCGGAGAGAAATTTGCCGGTCAAGTCCACCGCAATGGTCTTCGGTTTGCCCGCCGGCATACCCATGTCTTTGATAACCGTCTGCCAGTGCCCCGCTTGATCCTTCACTTGCAAATAGGGGAACACCAATCCTTGTTTGCGTTCCTGAGCTGCTGCCAGAAAAGTGCTGCCATCAGCCCAATCCATCCAGCCATTGAGAATCAGCACGGCGCGATTTTGCGGAGCCGCAACGCCGAAATCGAGATCCAGCGAATGCATCTCCGCCACGCCGAGGTAGTCACGCTTGAATCCATCCGGGTAAGTATGGTCAATCTGCAGCAGGCGCGGCAAAACATCATGGCCACTGGAATCATGCGCGCTCAGCGGCTGGATTCTCCGTCGCGCGCCAAACAAACGAAATTCCGGAAACGGCGGCGACTTGAATTTTTCGTTGGTGAAGACTTCCCATTCCGCGGGATGGTCCACGGCAATCAGATGAATGGCATCGAGGTAGGAAACTTCGCGCAACTCCTCCGTGATGCGGATTTCATAGCGGCCATCGCCGATAGCCAATGACTCCGCCGGAATCTGAATGTATTCCTGATGATCCACCGGAAAGAAACTGCCATCACCGGAACTGGCACCCAGGGGCGCAACGCCCAGCACGTCGGTGATGAATTCGAACGTCTTTCCATTCCAGGCAAAAATCATGGGGCAAGATCCGGAGAGGCGCTGTGCTTCCTTGTAATTTGCCGATCGCTCAACGGGTTGATTGATTTCATTCTGAACCAGCCCATTCGGCCAGGTGATTCGGACGGCATCCGCCGTGCCATAAGACCCCAGGCCAAACAGCAGCGGAACGCCGGCATAGATGGCTTTCTCATAGCGGCACCCGGCTTTGACTTCCACGGTTGCGCCCTCCGCCAGCTTGCGATTTTTCACGCCGGTCAGCGCGACACGCAGCCAGGAATTCCGCGTAGCCGTTTGGTTTTTGAGCAAGTGCAGCCTTCCATCGGACGAGACCATTGCCAAATCCATTTTCCCGTCACTCGCAAAATCCGCTTCAACAATGGTAACCGCGCCGCGAAGGCCCGTCGCCTCTCTCGAATGAATGAAACTGCCCTCGCCCTGATTCCGATAGACAGAACCAGCGACTACCAGGTCATCCCAACCGCGATTGTCAACGTCGCAGAGAGCAATGGGCCCATGGACGGATTTTGGAATCGCCGCAGTCTGCAGCTTGCCGGCACGGTTTAGAAGCAGGGTCAGGCCTGAAGGCGATGCCCCGATGAGATCGGTCCAGCCGTCCTCATTGACGTCGTAGGCGAGTAAAGACTTTGTTCCGGCGGGCAGAGCTTCCAGTGCTTCGGGCTCGTAATGGCCGGCAAGCTTGTCGCGGTAAATGACGCCGCCGCGGTCGGCGTACGTCACGGCCAGATCAGTGCCGGCGCTGTTGGCTTCCACGTCGAGCGCGACCGCATCGATGGCGCGCCCGGGAACAAAAGGGAAGCGCGCGCTTTCATCGCTGAATCCTTGACTGCCGTTATTCCGAAACAATGCAGACCTTTCGCCCAGAAGGATCAGATCCAGATCGTAGTCATGGTCGTAATCCAACCAGATCGCCCGGCTAAAGCGGCCGGAGGTCAACTGCGAAAGCTTCTGGAAATTTCCGCCGCGATTTATGTAGAGCCACACACGGGATTCCGTGATCACACACAAGTCCGGCAGACCGTCATTATTAAAGTCGCCCGGAGATATGGAGACCACGTCTTTCAAGTCGCCGAGGCCGGAGTCTCTTACGAGCAGGGAACCATTCTTGAAAAGCTGGACTCCTTTCTTGGACCAGGCCAGCAGGTCCGCGTGGCCACCTCCTTCGGCATCGAGCACCACCAGGCCGGCGGTGGCGGAATCAAAGCCGCCTGAAAGCACGGCATCATCAAATTGCAATTCGGCGGGCGCGTCTCGATCCGCCGGCGCACACGGTTCGATGCGGTCATAGACCTCAGAGTAGTAACTCCAATCCAGGTCTTCCGGAATGACCGCACCGGCCTGGCGTTTTTTGATTTCCTGAAACAGTTGCCATTCGTGAGCGCTGTCCGCCGCCCGGCCAGCGGTGCGAAAAGCGTAGTAGAGCTGGTAGTGCGGTCCCGCCAGGTTGGGCGCAAGCCGTTCAGCGATCTCAAACTGCGGCAGAGCCAAGTCAGGCCTGCCCGTCACCTTGTAGAGATACCCAAGGTTGTAGTGAGAGACGGGCTCGTCCGGCACCAACCGAACCATCTGTTCAAATTGCGAAATGGCGCGATCGTACTGTCCATCCTTCTTGAAGACGATGCCGAGGTTGAACCAGGTGTGGGGGATGGAGGGATCGAGGCGCTGGGCTTTTTCGAGTTCGGCGACACCTTCCTGCGTTTTCCCGCTCCGCAGCAGGGCCAGGCCGTAGTTGATTTGCTCGCGCGGCGAATCCGGCGCCAGGGCCAGCGCTTTCTGGAATATTTCCGCCGACTGCGCGGAGGTGGTGGGATTTTCGTACAGCGCCTTGCCCAGGTTGCGCAGCCGGGCAAGCTCCTCCTGATTGGATGCGGCGGGAGCGACAGCCCGAAGGCACCACGCGCCGACGATGACAACCACCAGTAAGCCGAGGGATGCTTTTAATTTCCGCATCATCTTATGGGACGAGTCCCGTCCCTTCGCGGATGGTTGAGATCCGATTGATGGGGACCGCCACCTTTTCCACCAAGCCGCTGGGCCAGCGAATTTCCAGGCTGTCGATTTTCGTCGCGCCTCCCAGTCCAAAATGCAGGCGGAGGGAACTTTGCGAGGCGTAGCCGTTGCCGCCGTTAACTTCGCGAATCATGGTGAGCCCGGCAGCTTTGATTGTGGCGCGCGCTCCGATGGCATCGCGATTGGATTTGGTCCCGATCAGCTTGAGTTGAACCCAGTTTCCCGGCGAGGCCGTTACATTACGGTAGAGCAGGGAAGGCTGGTCCGTATTGGTCTCAAAAATATCGAGGCGCCCATCATTGTCAAAGTCGGCCAGAGCCACTCCTCGGCCGTCCATGTCATTGTCCACGCCGGCTTCAGCGGCGATTTCCTTGAACACCTGGCCGTTCAGGTTGCGGAAAAGCTTTTTTTTCTGAAAGCCGCTCCAGGACATGTTCCCGATGTTTGGCCAACTATTGACATCGCTGAAATCGACCCCCGGAGTAACGATCATCTTGACGATCGTGGGGATAAAGTCCTCCTTCCCCGCTGAGCGCAGTCCATCGGCGGCAAAAAGATCCTGCCAGCCATCGTTGTCAAAATCGCCGAATTTCGCGCCCCAGCCCCAGAGCGTGTTGCACGTCCCGGTCTCTCTGGATACGTCGGTAAAAGTGCCATCGGCATTGTTATGCCAAAGCATATTACATTCTTTCATGTATTCGTCAGTGATGTTGGTGACGTAGATATCAAGCCAGCCGTCGTTGTCGTAGTCCGCCACCTCGACATTCATCCCCTTCTTGGTGTCGAAGCCAATGGCGTGTTCGGTGACTTCGCGGAACGTGCCGTCGCCATTGTTTAAATAAAGACGGTCCGTGCCGTAGTCGCAAGCCAGATAGATATCCTGGCGTCCGTTGTTGGTAAGGTCGCCGTGCCCTACGTCCAGAACCCAGCCCATATGGCCGGCCAGCCCCGCTTTCCCGGTGAAATCGGAGAATGTGCCATCGCCATTATTGTGCCACAGCGTGACGCCTCCGCCGTTGACGGCATTGTCCATATCGTTGGGAAGAACGTGCGGGTTGGAAAGGTCCAGCAGATTGACGGGCTGGAAGTAATTACCGAGAAGCAGGTCCAGGTAGCCATCGTTGTCATAGTCGAACGCGATCGCGGCGATGCTGTTGGCGAAGGTATTCAAGCCGGCGCGCGCGGTTACATCCTTGAAGGTTCCATCGCGCTGGTTGTGGTAAAGCAGCGGAGTGCCGAAGCGCACCACCAGCAGGTCGCGCCAGCCGTCGTTATCGTAATCGAACCACACAGCGTCAGAAACAATGGAGCGCGCATCGTTGCCGCCGGCCACTCCCGCGCGTTCGGTGACGTCAGTGAAGGTCAGGTTGCCGTTGTTGTGGTATAGGCGGTTGGGTTTTCCAAGGTCGGAGTCTGTGAGAAAGATGTCATCGTAACCATCATTGTCGTAATCACCGACCGCCACCGCAGCGCCTCCGGAGGTGAACATCTGCAACACCTCGCTACTCCTCCCGGCGAACCTGCGGGTGTGATGGAGGTGGCGGACGCCAGCCCGCGCTCCGATCTCTTCAAACCGGATCTTGCCCAGTGCGGCCGCGGCCGAGGGCGGCGCGATTTGAGGGCCGGCCGAGCAGGCGAACTTCGCAGCGACCGCCGGAATCATGCGGATGATGTCGCGTCTCTTCACTACTCTCCCCAAAGCTCGTGCAGATTGGTATCCACGCGCTTGCTGTAATCGAGGGCGTCGTCAATGACCGCCTTCAAATCGTCACCCTGTTTGGAAAGCCGAGCCTTGAGATCAGCATTATCCGGGAATTCCGCCAGGCCCTCCTTCCACACGGCGAGGGCCTTGGGCAGATTTCCCATTTTCCAGTAGCCATCGCCCAGGAAAATATAAGTGTGAACGTAGTAGTTCCGCTTCTTGTCCGCCTTCTGAATCTTCATTGCCTCTTCCAGGTCGGCCACGCCCAGGCGGGTGCGATCGAAAACCACCGGCCAATAGAGATAGCTCTTGCCTCGCGTGCAGTAGCCAATCCAACTGGGTTGTAACTCGATGGCGCGAGTGAACATGTTGAGAGCGTTGTTCGCCATGATCACCTGGGTCACCGATCCGGCCGCCGGAATCTTGTCGACATACGCGAAGGCATAGTTGAGATAAGCGTTGGAGGCATTGGGATGATCCGCCGTAAGCTTGGCAAAAAATTGCAGGGAACGGTCGTACTGGTTGGTGGCAATCACCGCCATGCGGTAATCGTTCCCCTTGCGCAGATTGTCGGGGTCGGCAGCCAGCGTTGCCTCGAGGCGGGACAGGTTGGCGCTGGCTTCCGGCGTCAGGTCACTGGCAGGTATGCCGGCGGCCAGGGCGCGCGCGCTCAGGAGCAGGGCCACAATCCAGGCCGAAACAACTCTGTTCACTTCTTCACCCCCTTGAAAGCGAGCGGCCTGACGCTGGCATCGCCTTCCACGAGCTTGTAGATTCGGTCCGCGGCGAGGTCTTGGAATACCTGCTTCAGGCCGGAGGGCCAGCGCACCTCAACCTGGTCAACACTCGTCGAATCCGCCAGCCCGAAGTGGACGCGCATCGTGCTCTGCGCGCCGAAGCCGTTGCCGCCGTTGACGAAGTTTAAGCGCGTCTGGCCGCGCGTTGTGACCCGCACCTGCGCGCCGATCGCCATGCGATTGGAGCGCGTGCCCTCCAATAGAAATTGCACCCAATGCGCTCCCGTAGGCAGGATGTTGTGGTAGAGGTAGGGCTCAGCATTGGCGTTGGTCACAAACAGATCCAGCCGGCCATCGTTGTCAAAATCGGCCACCGCGATGCCGCGGCCATCGCGGATGGAATCCACGCCATGCCGTGAGGCTTCATCTTTGAACATTTCGCCGTGCTCGTTGTGGAACAGCTTTTTCTTCTCATAACCGCTCAGGCTCTTGCCGCCCATGATGGGCCAATTGCGAGCATCGGCCAGGTCGGCGTCGGGTTTGATGATCATGGCGAAGATATCGGGTACGAAACTGTCCTTGCCCGCTGACACCCAGCCGTTCACGACGTAGAGATCCAGCCAGCCGTCGTTATCGTAGTCGAAGAATTTCCCGCCCCAACCCCAGCCCGTGTCCCACGTCCCGGTCTCGCGGGCAACGTCAGTGAAAGTCAGGTTCCCGTTGTTGCGCCACAGGAAATTGCCTTCGCGCATGTAATCTTCCGTGATGTTGGTCACGAAGATATCCAGGAAGCCGTCGTTGTCAAAGTCTGCCCAGTCGGCATTCATTCCTTTCTTGGTGTCGAAGCCGATGGCGGACGCGGTCTTATCCAGGAAAGCGCCTTTGCCGTTGTTGACGAAGAAGCGGTCGGTGCCGAAGTCGCAGGCCACGTAGAGGTCGTCGTTGCCATCGTTGTCGGCGTCGCCGTGTCCCAGAGCCAGGACCCAGCCGCTCTGGCGCATTCCCACCGCGTCGGTGACGTCGGTAAACGTCCCGTTGCCATTGTTGTGAAACACGGTAACCCCGCCGCCGTTTTTGGCGGTCTCAAGGTTTTCCGGGAAGAAGCGCGGGGTATTCGGATGGAAGATATTAACCGGCTGGAAATAACTGCCAATGAAAAGATCCACGTAACCGTCGTGGTCGTAATCAAAAGCGATGGCGGTGATGGCGTTCAGATAGCCGGTAAGGCCGGCGGCGCGCGTGACGTCCACGAACTTGCCGTTACCCCGGTTCTCAAATAGCAGGCTCTGGCCGAAGCGGACGACCAGCAGGTCGGGTCGGCCGTCGTTGTTGTAATCGAACCACAGGGCGCCGGCGGTGGCATTTTCGGGATCGTTACCGGCGTCGACTCCGGCCGCTTCCGCCACGTCAGTGAAAGTCAGGTCGCCGTTGTTGTGGTAGAGGTGGTTCCGGCCGTCGACTTTGGAGTCCGTCACGAAGATGTCCTCGAAGCCGTCCCCATCGTAGTCGGCCACCGCTGCGGAGGCGCCTAGCGCGGCATATCCCGCCATGGTCTTTGCATAGGGATTCTGGAATTCGCGATTGGTGTGCCGAGCATTCACGCCGGCCTTCAGGGTGATGTCTTCGAACCATGGTCCGCCCGCGCCGGAAGTTGGCAAGAGGGCTCGCGGCGGCATGATCAGTGCGCCGGCGGGGATGGCCGAAATGGCTTTCAGCATGTCCCGCCGGTTAAGTGAACGATATGTTTTTTTCTCTTTCATCCCCAATGGCCGACTTCTGTACCAGATGACCCCGATTAGTTTCCCTCATCCAAAGTGCTCAGCTTGTCCAATGGAGCATCATAGGACTTCCACTGCCGCGTGACCGGCCAATAAACTTCCACGTTCTTGATGCGCACGGCATCCATCAACCCGATGTGAGCGAGGTAGGGCGTGCTTCCGAACCCCGTTCCGTTTGTCATCAGGTAGTATCTGACGATGGATTCACCCTTTTGATTCTCCGCCGTGACCCTGATGTTGCATCCGACCCCAAAATAGTTGGTCTTGCGGCCGCGCAGCCGGAAATCGACCCAGTGATTGGTGAGGTTGCTGTTGTTGACGAAAAAGCGATTTACCCAGCGGTCCGCGGGCCACATTCCGCCCAGGCTGGAATAGATGTCCTGTTTGCCGTCGTTATTGTAATCAAAGAAGACAATGCCGTGGCCCTTCTGAACGGTTCCGAAGCCCTGAAGCATCGAAATATTTTTGGTGCGCAAAACGCAATGAGTCCCCTCGGACTGCCCCAGGTACATCAGTTTGGGGAGGATGAACCAGCCCTCCGGGTCGCCGGTCCCCAGGTAGAAATCATAGCAACCGTCATTGTTGATGTCGCCGAAGGAGGCTCCCATCGCGCCGATGGGGATATCGAAGAATTCATCGTGCTCCTCAAACTTGCCGTCCGCCGTCTGCACGAAAATGGTGCTGTGATTCGACTGGTTCTTCTTCAGGTCTTCGCCGAATACCGCCATCTGCGTGGCCGTGCGCGCGTCGCCGGTGCCCGCTTGAAAGATGTCCAGTTTACCGTCGTGATTTACATCGACAAACGCCGCCACAAATCCGCAGCGCTCCGGAGGAATAATGTTTGTTTTCTCAAAGCGCTGGCCGCCAACGTTGTGCAGCAAAATGCTCGAGTCGCGGAAGGGACTCGAAAGAAACAGGTCGACATACCCGTCAGAATCATAATCGCCAAAGGTGGCGCCCACAAAGCTGCGGTCCTTCAGCATCTGTGCCAGTCCGTATTCACGAGTGCGATCCACAAAATGGCCGTGCTCATTGATGAACAGTTTGGAATCCATGGTGGGCCGGGCCAGCAGGCCGGTGGCGTAGGGAATCTTCATGCTCCACTGCGAGAGGAACAGGTCCAGGTAGCCGTCATTATTGACGTCGCCCCAGGCGGAGACCCATGTGTTCGCAACTTCGCCCTCCTCCATCCCGTCGAGCAGTCCGGAGGATGCCGTGACATCCGTAAAAGTGCCGTTCTGGTTGTTGTGGAAGAGTTGGAAGCGGCCCAGGGGGCGCGCGATGAAGAGGTCGGGCCAGCCATCGTTATCGTAATCGGCCGCCGTGATGATGAAAGGCTGTTTGACGCCCGCGAGGCCGGCCTGCGCGGTCATGTCAATAAATCGCACGCCGTGATCGTTCTTGTAATACTTGAGGCCTTCAAACTGGCCGCCCGTAACGATGTCAAGGTAGCCATCCTTGTCAAAGTCTTCCACGGCCACGCCACGGCCGGTTCCGAAGTTATCCACGCCGAGGTCCCTGGCGCGATCGGCGAAGGAAAGCACGGAATTTTCCTCCGCGGTGCGCCGCGCTCCCTCGCCATAGAAGGTGTCGATAAATTTACTTCGGATAAGATATTTGGCGGGTACTTCCTGGGGAAAGCCATTGACGGTCATGTAGGAAAAATTCAGCAGCCAACGGTAGAGGTCGTTCTTTGAATCGTAGCTGTCCAGGAGTTTCTCAAACAGCTTCGCGGCGGCTCGCGAATTGGCCGGCTGATCGTGGAACTGCGTCAAGGGCAGTGTACACATCAACTGAAGATTGTGGGTATGCGGGGAGCCATCGGCCAGGGCAGTTTCGCCCGCCGCCGCAGGCCGGATTTTGGAGAGGCAGTTCTGAGTCTCAGCGTTTCGCAGATACGACATGGCGAGCCAGAATAATTTCGACTCCGATTCGCCACGACTCTTGATATCGTTCTCAATCAGAGTTATGGCGCGCGGAAAATTCGCCAGATGGTACGCCATCTTACCCGCTTCAAATTCTCCCATCGGCTGCGCGGCCGCCTTCTCAAACCCGTAAATCCCGGTACTTTGGTTATAGGACAGCTTCTGGATGTATTCAGTCCAATAGGCAAGGAACAGGGCGAAGTTGTGGTTCTCAGTCCAGGTGGCGTAACGGAATTGAGTGGCCAAGAAGCGAACGAAGCCGCGGTAATGATGGTAGAAGTATGTTGCGTATACCAGGACTGCCGCCAGGATGGCAAGGAGCACGAATTTCACTGCTGATTTTACCCGTGCCCTCACGCTATACCCCTTGCCGCGGGAGAGTCCGCGGTTTCGTAACGAGCGCGAACGAGGCGCCGCCACAATTCATACGCTGGCACAGGTCCGCCGGCGGGCAAATTTTGCAAAGCCTCGTCTGTAAGTGCTGCCGCCTGCTCCGCCGATTTGCCGCACAAGACTTTACACGCCATGTCCGTATGAGCAGTGGGATTTCCGGCACGCTGGCGCGCCTTGGCAGCAAACGATGCGCTTCCGGCCAAGTCTGCCTGGAATGGACCGGCCGCCTGGCGCAAAGCTTCAATGGCATTTCGCTCCACGCCGCCGGCGTAGGCGCATGCGATGCCCACGCCGCTCCAGAGATCTGCACGGCGTTGCGAAGGGAATTCCGATATCGCCGTTGCAATAACTTGTACATCAGCGCCTTGTATGAACCACAAGCTGCGGCCCAGTCCCTGGTCAAAAGCCCGACGGGCGGCGGGGGAAAAGGAGCCGCCGCCGGCGCGCCCTCCCGCGTATCGAGCCCAGTGGTAATACCCCTCGTGAAAGCCGTAGCCGTCTACGATCAGCCAGCCAAATAAGCGATCGAACTGCGGCAGCACCCGTTCGACGTTGCGACGCAGCCGCCCGAGGGCAAAGCCGATTCCGATATGCACAATTTCCACGTGGGCAGCGCCGGGGCCGTTCAGGAAATCGCGCACACGATCTCTCCGCCAGGGTGTCAGGTTGTCGAGCACGGTCAAGGCCATGGCGGCGCCTTCGAAGGCGTATCCCCAGAATTCGCGATCGACCTCTGCCAGTCGCGGGCTCAGGCGATCGGGCCGGGTCTCTTCCAGCGCCAAATTGAAACCATCGATGGCCGTCCTGCCGATGCGCTCAATGTGATCGCGTGCCTTGCTGTCCCGCCAATGAAAACCGCGGCGGGTGAAATCAGCCTCGGACGGCGAGATGCCAAAGGCCAACTTCCGAACTCGCGCCGCAAGCCCGCCGTTTCCCATGGCATTCCCGCCGGATTTCGTGTGCGTCAGGACGCAAGCCACGCCACCGCTGTTTATCGCTTGGCTCCTACACTAGCCTCAGGCGGAGCGTCCGCGCTTAAGTCCTTGCCAGCTCATGTAAGTTCATGTATTGAATAACCCCTATGGTATTTTCAGCGCACCCTTCTGTCAAGCGCGGCGTTCGCAGTGGGATTGCCGTGGATCGAATCCCAGCGGGCGGGCCTGCCTTGTCGCGGAGGCGAGTGTGAGCCTCTTCTTTGAAGACTTCAAAATTGGCGCCAAGTTCGTGTCGGCCGGGCGGTTCATAACCGGAGAGGATATTGCTGCATTCTCGGCCCTCACCGGCGACGTCATGCGCATCCACACGGACGATGAATACGCTCACCAGTCAATTTTCGGCGGAAGGATCGCCCAGGGCGCGTTCATATTTAGCATTGCCACGGGGTTATTCACCCAGATGAACCTGATCAATGACGCGCTTCTCGCATTTTATGCGGTGGAGAAGCTGCGCTTTGTGAAACCGGTCCTTCCGGGAGACGCGGTTCAAGTGGAAAAGCAGGTGATCAGGTTGAAGGAGGCGGATTCAACGCGAGGACTGGTGACG
>Ga0206987_1061_pt1 | contig 23463 bp, 18 predicted proteins | sample Alteio_BWMinCont_11_FD_153281 | JGI IMG/M metagenome (GOLD analysis project Ga0206987, IMG submission 153281) | Enriched cells from forest soil in Barre Woods Harvard Forest LTER site, Petersham, Massachusetts, United States -... | ecosystem: Environmental > Terrestrial > Soil > Temperate forest >... | reverse complement strand
AATTGCGCTGAAGCAGGCGTTTGTCTGCTGCAAGACGGATGAGGTCAGCCTCCGCATCCGGCGCGGCAAGGAAATGCTATTGGATCGGGCCTGTCCAGGTGGAGGATGGAATGCCGGAAATGGCGTGGTTTATGGCGGTCCTCTGGCGTCACACCTCGATGCCACGGCCACCGCCTTGCTCGCCCTGCACGGAGAAGAGGTAGACGACGTTATAAACTCCGGCCTTGATTGGCTGGAACGCAGGGTTGTGACGTGCTCCGCGCCTTGGAGCCTGGCGTGGTCCCTCCTGGCCCTCGATGCCTATGATCGGCCCGTCGGGAGTCTGGCAGATCGCCTGTGCGATTTGAGCGATCCCGGCCGGATCCGGGATTCTGCCACGCTCGCGGCCATGATCCTTGCCCTCGATTGCCTCGTCCAGGGAAACGTATTCAAGGTGCTCGCATGACCAGGAGAAACATGCTCGCTGGGTCTGTAGGGCTCGCTGCGGGGGCGGCGACGTCCCTTCCTTTTCTAGTGCCCCGATACGATCAAGTGCGGCGCCCGTCCCGTTCACGCGTGGCCATTCTGCGTGCGGACGAGTATTCTAAACAGCTTGAGTGGGACTTGATGAGCGGCCTGCGCCTTTTCGACCTCAATGTCCGTGGAAAGAATATTCTGCTGAAGCCGAATCTCGTGGACTTCCTGCCTGGAGTCCCTATCAACACTCATCCCCTTCTGGTCACTGCCGCCGCGGAATGCTTCCGGCGGCTTGGCGCCGCTTCCGTCGTCGTGGGTGAAGGCCCGGGACATCAACGCGACACCGAGCTGGTACTTTCCGAAAGCGGGTTCCGAGCCCTGCTCGATGAACGCCGCATTCCTTTCGTTGACCTCAATCGCGCCGAGTTGGTCAAAACCAGGCTCCGTGCAAACTACACTGGCTTGGGCCACGTTTGGCTACCGCGCACAGTGCTCAACGCAAACTTCGTGATTTCCATGCCCAAAGTGAAGACCCATCATTGGTCGGGTGTCACGCTAGGCATGAAGAACTTGTTTGGTGTCGTCCCTGGCGCAAAATACGGCTGGCCCAAGAATATTCTGCACTGGCGGGGAATTGAGCCAAGCATCGTCGACATCTGTGCGACCGTGCCGATCCATTTCGTCATCGCCGATGCCATCGAAGCGATGGAGGGAAACGGCCCTCTTGCCGGCAGCTCGCGCGCTCTCGGCAAGGTGATACTTGCCGACGATCCCGTGGCCGCAGACGCGACGTGCGCGAGGCTCATGGGCTTTGCCCCGGAGATGATTGCCCACATCCATGAAACGGCGAAGTTCCTGGGGAATGCGGCGCCGGAACTGATCGACCTACTTGCTGACCCGGTCACACTGCCAGAGATGCCCTTCAGGACGGTACCGGAGTTTGATTACTTGCGAGCCAGGTAGGAAGTCGTTTGCCAATTAACATTGCCGGTCAGCCCGATGACTCATCCAAACTTGAAGCTTTCACAGAATCACAAATCACAGCCCGTGGCCCCGGTTGTTGCTGGGACTACACGGACATCTGTGCTTTTCTGATCTGTGTCGTCATGTTTGGGTCCTTGCTTCAGCTTGCCATCCTCTTCCACGTGCTTTCCCCTCTCGCTCTCCAACAACCCACGGTAGTGCTCCAGGGAGTTGTACTCGTGTGGGTTCTTCTTGCACTGTATGCGACTCTCAAATTTCGCCACGGGGGCGCCGTCTGGCGGGCCTTGGGCTGGACGTTACCCTCCCGCCGGCATCTGCTCGTCGCCCCACTCGGGGGTTTCGTGTGGGCCTGGGTGGTGATTCTCGCTGTGAAGTCAACAAGCCCCACGCCGTTTCCGCACATATCTTTGGAGCTTTTGGCTTTGGCTGCCACTCTTGGTCCCGTTGTGGAAGAATCTTTCTTTCGCGGCTTCTTGCTTCCAATTATCGCTCGGAACTCCGGGGCTCCGGCCGCTGTCATCCTTACCGCGATCGTCTTTGCCATCTTCCACCAGCCCCCGACACTCCTCCACTGTGCCTGCTTCGCGGTGAGTGGTATTCTCTATGGCTGGGTGCGCGTTGCCTCCGGTTCCACCACAGCCGCCGCGCTCATGCATTCCGTCTACAACCTGACCCTATTTGCGTGCCAAAGGATGTGACGCATGGCCTGGTCTCACGCAAAGAAGCATTTCGCTAATGGGAGCAAATGGGGGACAAGGTCGAGCACGTCTATTCATGCGCGGTCATCCAGGCAGATCGGCATTTTCCGCTCGGCAGCGGGAGAGCCGCCGAAGCATTCCCTGGGTTAAAATAGCGGGCGTTTGAAAGGTGGCTCTCTGGTCTTCACGGGCGCCCTGGCACTGAGGAGTTGACCGGTTCGAATTAGCATGGTCTACCTGACGATGCCCTGCATTTAGTATGGCGAATACCTCCAAACAGCGAGCGTGGCGGCCGAGTAAGGTCGAAGTTCGTGCATCCGAGATGGCCCGCCGGGAGGCCGATCGGCAGGCGAGGCGAATACCTTGGGAACGCCTCCTCAAAGCGCGACGTCAATACGTCGAGTGGAACGCGTTCAGCCTTTGGGTGCACGCGATCGCGAAAGCGGAGGGCGAACTCCCTGAATGGCTTGCCAAGACTATCGAAGAGCGCTGTCCTGGGCTCATTGGATCTGAGCGCCAACGCCTGGAAGCAGCCCCGGAGCTGGGAGCGGTTCTTGACCGGGGCATATTGGGATGGGTCGAGGAGAATGTCCTTGCCGATTCCAAACAGGGAGGCTGGTTGCGGGCCGTTACCTTCTATGCGATTCGTGACCCCGCCTGCGCACGGGACTGGGCCTATTGGCAATGGTGTGACGGGCAATGGGAGCGGCAGCGCCCTCCCGCTTATCCATCCTTTGAAGAGTGGAGGAGCGCCTCCGAGCAATGTGCCGACGAGGTCCTCGACGCATTCAAGATGGATGAAGACAAACGCCAGATCATCAAGGTTTCCAGGGCAATTGGTCCCGGGCGCCTGACGGCGGCAGTCGCTCAGTACATGGAGTGGGAAGCATTCACATACTGGCTCCGTTCGCTCTTGGAAGTAGATACCCAATTCCCTGAAACCGTGACCCGGGAGGTGGAACGCCGCTGCCCGGGTTTCCTCGAATCCGACAGAGAGCTTCGTATCACACTCTCTCCCGAGGACTATACCCGAAGGTGGAAAGCTCTTCTGGAGTGGGGCGAGGAGCGTTTCTTCGCCGCGCCGCGAAGGGAAGATTGGTTCAAAACCGTTGTGTACCAGGCGCGGGCGCACCCGCGAGGTGCGCGGACCGTCGATTATTGGGTATTCCACTGGGACATGTACTGGTCGGCCCAGCCCCTCGAAACTTATCCCTCTTTCGAGTTATGGCGCCAGGCGGCCGATAACTATATTGTCCAGTTAGGAAATGCGTGAACGTTTGGCAAAATCCTCGTGGTCATCCTGTGCTTGCCCGCCTTTCTTGACCGAGGCCTTTGCAAGCCTTGATATGACGTCCATGGGCGTTCCCACGAGTTTTGCGGCCGCACCGTGGGCAAACCCCAATTTTTTGCAGGTGTCTTCGAATCCTTTCGTCACGAGTCAGACCTGCATCTGTTGGAACGAAGCCCACACAATCTTTTAGCCACCGCTGCATTTCCTTGTCGAGAGCGTCGTAGTTTATTTCTGAGCCAAACTTCCGGAAGAGCTGCTTAAGTGATTCATGTGTAATCCGCCCATCGCGGCGCTGCAACACACCCGCCGCCTCCCAGTGACGAACCATTTTAGGGCTCACTCGCAAATCCCTCGCCAAATCCAGCTGGGTGTAGTTATCCCGAACCCTGGCGCTTTCGCCAAGCACCGCAAATCTCTTCCGTACCGCCCATGGCGAGCGGTGCAGCCAGCGAGCGATGGTCGCGACAGATTGCTCTTGCGCAAAATCCATCAACGCTGCTTCGTCCGCAGCCGACCAGGGCGGGCGTTCAAGAACGTATTCCTGTTGAAAGCCTAGCTGCTTGGCGCGGTCCCAAATAATGTGGCTACGCCATTTAGGGCGTAGCTTCTGAATCTTATCAACCGCTTCCCGGGCGCCAGACCAACCTCGTGAGTATCCCTCCATGACAATTGCGTCGAGTTCGGAATTCCACACTACCGGCTCCGGAGTGGCTTTCGTCGCCACTGTAGCCCCACTCAGACCGTAACCTCTGTGCCTATTTCCATGGTCTTTCATAAGACCTGCCCTGGTGCAATCGCTCGCTTCGTAGTCGACACATTCGCTCGGGTCAGCGAATGCGCTTCGGCCAGTAGTCGCGGGGCTTTAGTTACGACCACTGCCCTTGACGCAAACAGTTGGCAATCTATGGGCTGCCAAACTGGTGCCGGTGCGTCCGGGGTCTAATTCTCGGAATACCTATTGCCCCATATTGAGAGAGCCCGATGAAAGCCGCAGGCTTAGCAGGGGTATACAAGCTTGTGGCTTCACGACTTCAGACGGGGAAACCAAACGTCCCAAAAAAGCAGTGAGATATTAATATTTAGACAATTTGAGGGCTCTACTCTAATAGGGGGAAAACATCGCTTCGGGACTTTCGGCGGATGTTAGAATTCTGGAGCAATGGGACCGGAGAGGCTGGCGGCGACCATGCGCGAGGAATTCGAAATTGATTCACCGGTCTGGATTTGGCAAGCGGAAGGCTCTGGGAGTGTGGTCGAGGCAGACCTCCTTGATGCCGCGCGGCGAAACTGGGGCCGCATGCTTACCTACGCCCAGCGATTCGACCAGGACTCAGCCGTGGCCGCTAACATACTGGAAGCAGTACTCCTGGCGACATCGCGAGCGCGAAAAGGCCAACGGCAGAACGGGAAACCAATCCGAAATCTCGACAGTTACCTCTATGTTGCCTTTATTCGAAGGTTCCACCGGTATCTGGCAAAACAGCCTAGACTTGTATATGTCGGCACGGACCAGGACCTTGACGCCCGCATAGGTGCTCGAACACGCAGCACCCAGCCAACAATTGAGGATCATCTGCTTGCAGGAGAACTGATTCAGTTCATGAACCAGCGCGCACGGAACACGTTTTACTTCAGGGAGATCGCCGGCTACAACTGGAAAGATACCGCACGTTTCCTGAAGACTACGGTCAACAGTGCACAGGTTCTTTTCAACAAGGCATATGGAGGGGTCCGCGATCGCATTATGAGGCGGAAGGGCTCAGGCAGGTCGGGCAAAGGGGGCGACGCTCATGCGTGATCAAGCGCCCGCAAAGCGAGAGGAGATGCGATTGGTTAAGGCCTACCAGCGCGTTGTACTTGGAGGAGGTTTTCCCAATCCGGAGCGAGCCGGATGCCCCGGCAATGAGATTTTGAGGGCCATGGCGTTCCGTAAACTCGGGGTTGATCAGGTCAACGACTGGATCGAACACCTCGGCACGTGCAGTCCCTGCTTCCGCGAGTACACCGAGCTTCGCAAGCAGGTGGTGTGGCGAAGGCGTGCGGCATACCTAAGTATCGCAGCCGCCGTCATTTTCAGTCTATCGCTCGGCTGGTGGATGTGGCGATCACGTCCGCAGGCTGTAATTACCGCTCATAATCATATTGACGCCGATATGAGAAGTCCGTTAGTCCTTCGCGGTGATCAAGGGCCCGGCAAAGGACCGCTGCTATTCCCAAGAGGCTTTGACGACGTGACCTTCTATTTCCCGGAGGGAAGCCGTGCCGGTACATATGAGGTTGCTATCCTTAGGCAGGAATTCGGTGAGCCGCTCACTAGGGCCTCGGGAACCGCAACAATCGAGAATGACATAACCAAGATGGACGTAACGCTTGATCTTTCTCGAATCGCGCCCGGGTACTACTTGGTTGGCATCCGTCCACTTGGAACCGACTGGAGCTACTATCCGTTAATCGTCAAATAATCGTCGGCAGTACGGCGGCCTTACGCGCAACAAGGCTTCTTCCAATTACCCCGAAGTAGAACTTCAGTTAGAGACGGAGCGTGCTGGTATTGGGCGGAAAATCGATCCAGGTGCTTGTCTGCGGACTGTTCATTTCTTGCGGCACGGCACTTGGCAAGGGAGGCGACGAAAATGCGTCGTGTCGTTCAAGGAGGTTTATGCGCCATCCTGGCGCTGTTAGTCGGTCAAAATATTGGCTTACGAGCGCAGCAAGTCCAAGGCAGCTTCACTGGAACAGTTAGGGATCAGTCGGGTGCGCTCATTCCGGGCGTCACGGTAACGGCGATGGAGCTTGATAAGGGATTGACCCGCACCAGCGTCACACAGGAGGATGGCTCTTATGCAATCCTTCTTTTGCCACCCGGCCAATACCGGGTGGCGGCAGAGAAGGCAGGCTTCGAGAAGATAATTCAAGGTCCCATCAATCTTCTCGTGGATGCGCATCCGCGGGTGGATTTTCGGCTGAAAGTCGGCGCGCAGACCACCACCGTCACGGTTCAATCAACCGTGCCGGTGCTGGACACGCAGACCGCTACGGTCGGGACCACGGTCGAGCAGGCCAAGATCAGCCAACTTCCTTACAACGGGCGCAATTTCCTCCAAACCTTGCTCTTCGCCCCTGGAGTCGTGCCGGGAGTCCAGGGTTCGGAGCTGAACAACAACCGCGGTGGGTCCATCAACGTCAACGGGCTGCGCGAGGACATGAACAGCTTCCTGCTGGACGGCATGAGCAACACTTCAATTGCCGTCGGGACCTTCGCCGCCGCGCCGCCGCTCGATTCCATCCAGGAATTCAAGATGGAGACCGGCGTCTATGACGCCCGGTTCGGGGTGTCGGCTGGCGCCCAGGTGAACATTGTGACGAAGTCCGGAACCAACCAATTACACGGCACGCTTTATGAGTACCTGCGCAACGGCAATCTGGACGCGCGGAACTTTTTTGAGCCCACAGTGCCGCCTTTCCATCGCAATCAGTACGGCGCGAGCCTGGGTGGGCCGATTGTGCTTCCGCATGTCTATAATGGCCATGACAGGACCTTTTTCTTCTTAAACTACGAGGGCTTGCGCGACAACCATTCCTTCTTCGCCCGCGGGCACGTGCCCACGCTCGCCGAGCAGAGCGGCGATTTTTCCGACATCGCGCCGGGGTCACCCTGCTCCCACACCACGCTTCTGTTGGATCCGCTGTTGCTCGTCAATCCTGCCGCTCCTCTGACGATCCCGGGAAATAACCTGAACAACATAGCTCCGGCTCTTCCGGCGGGCACGCTGGACCCCATTGGTCAGGCCCTCGTCGGCCTGTATCCGTCCCCCAATATTCCCAACGCACCTTGCGGCGGAGAGAATTACCAACAGCAGGTGCTGCGCATCATCGATACGAACAGCTTCGTTGGCCGCTTTGACCATCGCTGGGGATCGAAGGACAGTCTCTTTTATCGCTATAGCCTGACTACTGAGTCCACGCTGACTCCTTCGGGCCTTCCCACGGGCGTGCCGGGATTTGGTACTCGGCGCGTGGATTGGTTTGACCAGACGGGACTGGATTGGACCCATGTTTTCACTCCCACGTTCCTGAATGAGGCGAAGGTCGGTTACAACCGCTGGCAATACCAGTGGAACAATGAGGACCAAGGGAGGAACATTAATCGAGCCCTCGGCATCCGCGGGGCACCCACGGCGTACCGCGACACAGGGGTGCCCAACCTGACCTTTGCCGGTTACGACGCTCTGGGGGCCTTCACCACCTACCCCCAGGCCGGTGCCGTCAACACATTCCAGTATACGGACACGCTCACCTACGTCCACGGCAACCACTCCTTCGATTTCGGAGTGGACATCCGGCCGATCAAACGCGGAAACTTCTTCGAGGATATTGACGCGCGCGACTATTACACCTTCAACGGAGTGGTAACAGGCAGCGCCGTTTTAGCGGGTCTGCCCCCGAGCGTGCAGGCGGCATTGCTCGCGGCCTGCCCTCCGCCCAGTTGTGGCTTCGGCAACGGTGTAGCCGACGCCCTGTTCGGCCTTCCGACGAGCTGGGTTCGCGGCTCTTCAGGCTACGTCTCGGGTACCGCCACGGAGTACGATTTCTTTGCGCAGGACCGCTGGAAGATTCGGCCCAACCTCACGCTGATGCTCGGCCTCCGGTATGAATACAACAGCCTGGTCACGGACAAGTACAACCACTTTGGCAGCTTCGACTTCAACAAGGGGCTGCTGCTCGCCGCGGGGACGAGTGCGGCGTCCCTGCTGAATTTTGTCGGCACCACGGGGGCCTCCGGTCTGCCCATCGGGCAATTCCAACAGGCGGGAACGGAGAACCTGGGAAGCACTTCGGAAAACCGGGCGCTGCAACATCCCGACCACACCGACTTCGGGCCTCGTCTCGGCATCGCCTGGATGCCTTTTGGCAATGAAAAAACCGTCATCCGCACCGGAGGGGGCGTCTACTATGACCAGATGGTGGGTCAACTTTATTTCCAGAAGAGCTTTAACCCGCCGTACTTTCAATTGAACCAAGGAAACCTGCTGGACAATCAAAGGGCCGTTGTCACCGCCGTCGCCACGCCGCCGGCCGCGGGCGGGCTGCCGCTGGCCACCGGCCTCCTTCTCCAGAACGTGTTTGTCGCGCCCTCGCTGACGCAGGCACTATTCCCGATACTTCAGCCCGTCGACTTGAACCTCAAGGACGGAAGGATTTTTGAATGGACGTTCGATGTGCAGCGACAGTGGGGCTCCTGGCTCCTCGACGCTGGATACGTCGGGACGCGCGGGCTGCGCTTGCCTTTCGAGTGGGATCCAAACCAGCCCAATAACGCGCTCTATCGGGGTGGCGGCACCTGTATTCCGAACACCCCAGCGAGCACGCCCTACCCGCGACCCTATCCCAATTTCCAGATAATGTCCTACACGGATCCTATCGGCACATCGATATATCACTCCTTGCAGGTCAAAGTGGAGAGGCACTACAGCAACGGCTTGACGATCATCGGCGCCTATACCTGGTCGAAATCCATCGATAACGACTCCGCCTACTTCGGAACGAATGCCAGCCCCGGCTTTCCGCAGAATTCCTACAATCTCGCGGCGGAGAAGGGCCGCTCAGACTTCGACTATGAGCATCGCTTCTCTCTGGCGTACGTTTACGATCTGCCTTTTGGAAACAAGATCGGAAAGCCACAGAACTCGAAGGCGAACTATCTGATCGAGGGCTGGGAGGTGGCGGGGATCGCCATGCTGCAATCCGGGGCACCTTATACGCCGACCGTCGACGGCAATCCCAGCAACAACATTGACAACCACGATCGTCCGAACGTCGTTCCCGGCGTTAGTTTCTATCCCGCTCAGAAGAGCGTCAACCTGTGGACAAATCCAAGCGCCTTCTCGCCGCCAGCCCCTTACACCTTCGGAAACGCGGGACGAAATATACTGACGGGACCGGGCTTGGCCGACTGGGACTTTTCGCTGATTCGTAACTTCAAGTTGTGGGAATCAAAAACCCTGCAATTCCGTGCCGAGATGTTCAATATTCTCAACCGGGCCAACTTTACTCTTCCCAATGCTGACGCCAGCAGCAGCAGCTTTGGGGTTATCGGCAACACGGTGCAGCCCATCGCCGGACAGGCTTCAGGCGGACCCGGCGACCCGCGCGAGATCCAGTTCGCGTTGCGGCTGACGTGGTAGAAGCGAATGGCTGTACTGGAATTCGTACGGCGCACCAAACAGCAGAGATGACACTTCCCAGGACGGCGACGGCACAGGCGGAAACTGCCAGGGGCGGTATCGACCAGGCGAAAGTTACTTGTGGGATGCGGCTTCGGGGGACTCAGAGGTTGCCCTTCTGCGAGTAGTTTCCCGTCAATGTGGCCGCGTGGCGACACCCACCGCGAATACTAACCCTTGGCGCCTGGTTACTAATGGCAAGACCCATGGGAGTCTGGCACGCTTTCAAACTGCGGCCGTCCCACTTTCCGGGTAGGGCGTTTATCGTTCCAAATCCGGCTTAGGTGGTGGGTTGGGCTGTTCTCGCCAGCTATCGAGTTCCGCTGACTTTCCCTTTCTCGAATGCCAGCTTCCCAAGCTGGACGTCGCGGGTTCGATCCCCGTCTCCCGCTCCATCTTTTGAACGACTTACAAAATCCGTTTTCATTCTGAACACCGTTTGAACACTGTTTACATCACCCGCAGGCTTTTTTCCAACTGGTTCACCATGTCGAGCCTGCTTTCGACAGGCGATTGCGTGTAGACGTTCTGGTTCACGTCGAGGCTGTGACCGAGCTGATCGGCGACAAGCTTCCCATCCACACCGAGCGCCTTCATCAGCGTGGCATGGGTCCGGCGCATGACCAGGAAATTCGCCCAGCCGAGTCCGACCTTGGCCAGTCTGGTATGCATATACCGCCGCCAGCAATTGTCCTTCGACAGTGGGGTCATGCGTTCCGAAGGAAACACCCAGGCCTCATCGCGTGTATCCACCGCCAGTCCTCGCCAGTTCTCGACATCGGCTAGCAACTCGTCCGAGAGAGCTGCCTTTCGAAGCGACTGATCCGTTTTCGGCGTGTCGATGGCTCCGCGATAAACCCGCTGCCGGATCTCCGCGTACTTTGCCGTGAGCCGTCCCCACGTCAGCGCGAAAATCTCGCCTGGCCTCATCCCGGCCATAATCGCGAATTTGGCGATCAACCGTTCCCGCTTATCCAAAACCCCGAAGCATAACCGAACCTCCTCAATTGTCATGGCGCGGCGCACTGGCTTCGCCGCTTCCTTGGGCGTGAAGAGCAGGTGGGCGGGATTTCGCTCAATCTGCCCTTCTGCCACGGCCATATCAAAAATCTGCTTCAAATCCCACCGCAGATGATCAACGACAGAGAACGACAGCGGCGCCTTCGCCTTCAGGTCTAACAGATCCTGAAGCTCGTCGCGCCGGAAACTCTGCAGTTCCCGATCGTTGAACGCCGATACAAGATGAATCGTCATCCGATTGATGTTGTTCTCCCTTGTAGATCTCTTCCACTTACGGCTGTAATAGGGGAAGTAAATCTGTTCGACGAATTCCCCAAATTTCCAGGCTTTGTTGACTTCGCTCCTGGCTCTGACTTCCGAGACGATGCGGGTGACTTCTTCCTTCGCTTCGCCCTTGGTTATCTCCCTGACGAAGCCGACCACTTTACTCTTCCGCCGGCCATCGGCGTACCACATACCGATCCAGCGGCCACGCTGTTTTCTGACACTTCCTGTCGAGTGCCGTCTACGCATAATTTTCTCCTTATGCGTTCTTGCGGCCTCGTTCCGGCGATGAGGGTAGTTTATCATTTTGAGCGATCCACGAGAGGAGGCTTTCGCGACGGACGAGTTTCCGGCGACCGAGCGAGACGCACGGGATTGCCGGACAACCGCGGACGCGGCCGGCTACCGCTTTGCAGACATGCGCCTTGGAGCAGTGCAACAACTTGGCGACGTCAGCGAGTGTAAGCAGGTCAAAATCGCTGAGCCCATTCATCACGCACCTCTTGCGAGCGATCCTCTCCACGAACCCACTCAAGCCTATAGGTGTGGCGGGGGCGATCCTTCTCGGCCTCAGTCCCTTGAAGCCGTCCACACGCGCTCACAAACTCCGATCATTACCTCGCTGCAGTGAACAGATTCCTGTTCTTCCTTCGTGCGTGTGCCCTTGCCATCCAATAGATTTGATATGCCGAACTATTTTTTCTGTCAAACGACTGCGACGGGACTGTCCGGGCGGCGCGGGCGGCGAAACTTAACCAACGCGCAAAGAGGGACTAATGCCGCTGATGTCTTACACTTAGCGTGATTTTGAATCAAAAACCCTGGGGATTTGTTTTAGACGGCGATTCGGAATCGAAAAAGCGTGTTTCTGAATCGCAATCCTGGAACCCGCAAATGCGGCAGGATGGCAACTGTAATCGATGCAACAAGCACGAGGAGCGCAATCTACGAGTTTCGTGGGGGGGGGCACCTAAGCTTGCCAATACCACGGCGTGGAAGGACGGCGGCTTGAGAAATCTTTGGACCAGTGAAAAATATTTGGCACCAAACATGCAAGTGCCGGTGTGATCCCAGGGCCCTGACCCTGTGACTACACGAGAGTCCCTTGCCAAATTTAAACCGGCAACCAAATCCCGATTCTTTCAACAACTCCCGGTTGAGAAATGATTGGGCCAGCAAAAAATATTTACCGGGGTTCCTGTCGCCAATCGCTCGGGTAGGGCTTATCCCCCTGATTCGTTTGTGCATTCTGTCCGCCCCGGTGAAAAAGAGCAGCAGCGCTGCCGGTTTGGTGAGCAGCAGCCTCATCGGCGGGGACGCGGTAGAAACTCTATAGGAGTTTCTACATGTGAATGATTTTCGCTCAGACTAGAATTTGGTCAGGGAGGGGCCAACGTGCCATTGGGCTGGATGACTACTCCGGTGCACCGCATTAATGCATCGCACTCCCAGCCATCGAGTTGTGCTGCCTTCCACTTCAATGCGGAGTCACCCTCGAACTTCCAGAGAAGCATTTCCCGGTTGGGAAATACAACCCATCTCGACCAACGCCCTGCTGAGCCTTCGACTTGCAGGAGTGCGCATCTGTCGTATTCCGCGATCAATCGGTCGGCAAGTTGGTTCTTTTGATGTTCCCTGAGCTCCTTGCCTAAGTCAGACATCACTGACCTACGGCCGAGCGACCACTCGGGACCATAAAGAAGCTTCACTTCATTCTTCCGTTGCTGGCTCATGAACTCGACGAGCCACGGTATTGAACGAACCAGTGCCACGTAGTTTTCGATCCGCGCCAAGAACTCGCCAACGCCGACTAATCGCCCATTCTTGTAAATGAGGCTCACGTCCAGGCGCACCTGTGCAGGCAAGTTCTGAGCCTTTAAATCTGCATTCCAGGTCAGGCAGTTATCCCCATCGACCGCGTCAACCCAGGGGTGGCACGCGACATCCGAATCGACGATGGTGAAATGAGCTCGAATCGGCGCCAGATCTGGTCCCAGCGTCTCTTCGGTGTCCCACATGTGTTGCATCCGGGCTTCGATCTCATCAGTGATCGCTCGTCGGGCATAATCTGGAAGCAGTCGCTTTCGATTTACGAATGTGCTCGGCAGCAAGTTAGCAATGCTTCGGCTAATGTGGCAGTTGAAAGTGGTGCGCTTAGTGTTGCCGTCGACGACCCAGGGGAGCATAAAGACATGTTGTGAGGCCGAATGCACCAACACCCTTCTGCCATCTCGCAAAACCTCAACACTCATTTCGGGGTAATCATCGGAGTGTTCATCCTTGAAGTCTCGTTCGAATGCCTGTCGAACATACGTAACATCTGTGAAGTGCGATCTGAAAAGGCTGAATTGTTGGGGGGTAGTATCAGGCAGGGCGAGGCCAGGGGGCTGAGGGGTGACGGGGGTAAATCTGAGAGGTTGGAACTCTCGCTGTGCGAGTTCCAGATTGGCGTTCAACCAACGTGCATCGATCTCGCAGTTTTCGAGGGAAGGTTTTTCGATAGGAGGTTCCTCGAGCGCCCGAAAGAGACTTTGAACAGCTTGTGCTGCCACCGGCTGGCCATTCGCGGAGTACTTCGAATCATTCCCAGCGATGACCATCGTGCTCTGCGTTCTCCCAGATAGTCCTGTCCAGGAAGAACGGACTTCAATACGCACGGTGTCGGCGCCGCTCGTAGGTGAGACAGAGAGGAGCAGAAGCAACAAAATGGAGCGCGCCCTCCCCTTCAACTCTGGAATCACGTAAACCATTCGGCACATCCCTTGCGATCTGTCGCGACCATACACCCGACCATGTACGGTTGGAAGATCATGGCCAGGTCGCCCCGAAGAGGATTGTGGGTCTTCTCGCGACGAGCGGCTGAATCCGAAGCCGGAGCCGCTTGATGAGCACTCGCCGTTGTCCTTACTGTCAGCAAGTCTTTCAGCCTGCCCGCTATCATTCGCAACAAGTCGTTTGCAGTCAGCCCCCCTGCCAGCGGCAACGCCGCCGCGATTATCAGCGCCAGAAAATCGCTTCCGATCCGGTGTACCGGCAAGTCGCGCTGGACAGTTCACAGAAGTGGCGCCGGGCGCACCCCGGCTACTGGAAGCAATATCGCCAGTACCATCCTGAGCAGGCCGCCCGCAATCGCCAGCGGCAGCAACGCCGTGACCAGAAACGCCGCTTGGTGAATCTTGCAAACAACAACTTGGCTTTGGATCTAAAGTGTTCTGCCGCTGAGGTTTGGCTCTTGGGCCCGGCCGCCAAGCATCTTGCAAACAACACCCTGGCTACCTGCCAAGTCATGATTTTTCAGTCGCCTGCCACTTCCGTGTCGGTGTCTTCGGCTTCTTGCCAACAACACCCCTCTGGCCTTGCCCCCGGTACCGGTTTATAACCGCCAGCATGCTGAAGATTGACCAGATCAACGAAATTCGTAGTCTCGCCGGCGGCGAGCATTGGTCGGCGCGCCGCATCGCCCGCCAACTTCACTTGGCCGCTCGCACCGTCAAAAAGTATCTGGCGACGCCCGTGCCCTTGCCGGTGCATCGTCCTCGCGCCAGCAAGCTCGATACTTTCAAGCCGCTCATCACCGAACTACTGGATCAGGACCCGCATGCTCCGGGAGTCGTCATCCTGCAGCGCCTGCGCACGGCCGGATATGCCGGCGGGCACACCATCCTGGACGGCTACTTGGGGAGTGTGCGTCCCTCCCGCTCGGCCCCGCGTGCCTTCGTGCGCATGGAACCCTCGCCCGGCGAGCGCTTCGAGATCGACTGGGGCCACTTTGACGCCCTCGACTATCAGGGTGATAAGCGCAAGCTCTACGCCTTCTGTCTGATCGAGGCTCACAGCCGCATGCTCTATATCGAGTTCACCCACAGCCAAAGTTTTGAAACCTTCGCGCGTTGCCATCAGCACGCCTTCCAAGTCCTGGGTGGGGTGGCCCGTGAATGTTGGTACGACAACCTGCTGACCGCCGTTGCCGAACACGATGGCCGTCTGGTGCGCTTCCAGCCGCGATTCCTTGCCTTCGCCCGCGAATACAGCTTCTACCCTCGTGCTTGTAATCCCGGCGCCGGCTGGGAGAAAGGTAAGGTGGAAAAAAGCGTCGCCTATCTCCGCTCCAACTTCTGGCCGCTGCGCTCCTTCGCCGATCTGGCGGATGTGAACCGGCAAGTGCGGCAATGGCTCGACCAGGTGGCCAACGTGCGAATCCATCGCGAAACCCGCCAGCGACCCGGCGATCGCTTCCGTCCCGATACCCTGCGGCCTCTGCCGGCGCTGGCCCCCGATTACCGCGACACCGCCGAGGTCTTGGTCTACAAGGACCTGCGCTGGCATTTTGACGCCAACCGCTACTACGCTCCACCTCGTTGCATCGAACAACACCTGATTGTCAAGGCCGACGCTTCTTCCGTCGCTCTCTATGATCGGCAGGGCGTGGAAATCGTCCGCTATCTCCGTTGTTGGCGGCGCGGCCAGACGCTGGGCGGGGATCGCTTCCAGAAAGAGTTGCTGGCCCAGCGTCCCGCCGCTCGCTGCTCGGAGGCGCAGCAACGCCTGCGCACTCTCCTCCAGGGGGTCTGTCCGCCCGCAAGCTTAGAAGCCTTCTTGCGCGGGCTGGGCGACTCCGACCGTGCGCTCTTCCGTCAACTGCAGGAACTGCTCGCCCTGTTGCGCGCGTATCGCCCCGAGCAGGTGGCCGCGGCCTTGCAAAAAGCCCTTGCCGCCCGCGCTTTCGGCGCCGATTACGTGGCCAATCTCCTGCACCAGATCGCCTCTCCTCGTGAGCCGCAGCCCTCCTTGCAGTTGCGCGACCCGGAACTTAATCAACTCACCACCGACCCGTTGTCCTTGCTCGACTACGATGCCTTCATCTTGCAAGACCGAAAGGAATCCGCCGATGACCCTGGAAGAGAAACTGACGCAACTCCGCCTGACCACCATGGCCCAGAAACTGGAGACGATGACCCAGGAAGCAGCCAAGCAAAATCTTAGCTTCGCCGCCGCTCTGGAACGTCTGGCCGACTTGGAACTGGAAGCCCGCCACGGGCACGCCATCGAGCGACGGTTCAAGCTCTCGCGCCTTCCCGCTCAACCTACGCTCGACCAGTTCCAGTTCAACCATCATAAATCCCGCCAGCAGGTCAAAAACCGCCTCCTCCACCTGCTCGATCTGGACTTCCTCCAGCAGGGCACCAATGTGGTCATTATTGGTAATCCTGGCGTGGGGAAGACCTTCTTGGCGCAGATCCTGGGTTGGCGTGCCTGCCAAGCCAACGTGCGCGTGCTCTTCACCACTGCCATGGAGATGCTCAACCAGTTGCTCGCTTCCCAGGTCGATCACTCCCTGATCCGCAAGCTCAAGGTCTACACCGAGCCCGCCGCCTTGATCGTCGATGAGCTAGGATACCTGGCCCTCGACCAGCAGACTTCCAACCTGTTTTACCAGGTCATCTCCACTCGCCACGGGCACAAGCGCAGCACCGTTATCACCACCAACACCGCGTTCTCGGACTGGGGCAACATCCTCTACAACACCACCATTGCCGCCGCCATTGCCGACCGCCTGGTGGAAAACTCCGAGATCTTTCTGCTGGGGGGAGAAAGCTTGCGCAAAGCTCAGAAGAGTCCGCCGCCTGCCGCTGCCTGAAGGCGGGTTCTTCTCAGGCGCCGCTCTGTGCGATAGCCCATCACCGGAGGAGTCCGGCGGGTGAACCCCTCAACGGCGCTGCCGATGGGGCGGGGGTGAAACTACCCCCGCTCCCTGCTTGCCACCATGTTCAACTTCAGCGCCAATCACCTGTTCTTGCTTTCGCGGAAGGAGTACCGGTCGTGTGCGGTGTTGCTGTTGCTCGACCGCGACACCCAGCGTGTCTATCGCCTGCATGACTTCACCAAAACCCACCACCTCGTGCCTGGCCAGGCCTATTGCGTGGTGGGCAAAGTCAACAGCGCCGATAAATTCTACCTGGTGATCGAATCGGTCCGGCCCGACACCAAGCACGCCCGGTCCTCTATCGCTCCCCTTCCTACTGACGGCGCAGGAGAGAATCCCTTGGCCTGAACCGTGCCCCATCAGACCAGTCCGACATCCCCATGGCGCGCTTGATCCGCTGCCTCCGCTGGCGTGTCTCCCGCGGACAAGAATCACCCCACCTGCTGCTCATCAAACCGGTAGGAATGCTGCTCTTTTAAACCGGCGCGGACAGTGCATTCCGGCCAACAGCGGGCAGTGTGGGACAAGCGGCCCCACCCCGAGCCATCCACGCCTATTTCGAAAGCCGCTACTCCAGATGGTTCGTGAGTTATGTAAGTCCAGATAGGGCTTACGTCTTCCGGCCAGCGTTAACAGGGTGAGACAATCAGGGGGCGGTTTGCGCACTGCGGTATTAAATGTGTATTGTTTCAGCCCTAAATGTGTTTTATCCTTGTTTCAGGGCAAATTCTAATCAGGTACGTACTCTAAGCAGGCGAATTGAGGAAGACGGCCAGGTCTGATCTTTGGGGCGGTAGAGCAAGTCGCGCCGGAGTTCAATCTCGTGAGGAGCCTTTCTTTCAAGTTCGTTCTAGGTATGGCAGGACTTGCCACACTAGCCTTGCTCCTTTTTGGCACGTGGCACTTTGCCGTCCCGTTGATTTGGGACTACCACAATTCAGTGCAAGCGGCAAAACCCAGGTTCATCGACCCCAACAATCCCAAACAGATCCTTGCCGAAGCTGACCGCTTGGCGTGGGTTTTTAATTCCCAGGCCGCGGCGCACCTCTATTCACGGGCTGAACAACTCTTTGCCAAGTCTGGTGATAATGCGGATGAAATTCACGCCCGGGTGGGGTTGATTCGAGCCCAGGCTGAAACGATGTCATTTGTCGACATCTCCCAATCTCTCGCAAAAGAGTTAGACAAACCGGTAGTTCGAAACGATCCACGGTTGAAACTGTGGGTTCTCGCAGCCAAAGGTTATACCGATATTGAAATTAATCCCTCAGCTGCAAAGAGGGAGTGGGAAGAGGCGCGCGAAATCGCCAGCAGGCTTGGTGAGAAGCAATGGGTTGAAAGGGCGGACGGTGAACTCGCGATATTCGGGTTTCTGGAGGGTGACAGTACAAGGGCAGCCAAGTTGATCGGCAGCGCTCTTCTATCCGCGATAGCTCATGGAGACGCCGGCGGTCAAGTCCGATTCCTGGAAATGATCGGTAGCGGGCTGGAGCAGGAGAAAAGATACGAGGAAGCGCTCTATTTCTTTAATCGCGCCATGCGCATTGCCCAAGAAACGCCGGATGCCGGCTTCCCATTCCTGTCGTATGAAGGAAAAGCGGACGCTTTGCTTGCACTCGGCAATGCCGATCAAGCAAAGGTCCTACTTCAGAACGCCCTCGCAATGGCGCGGCAACGGCACAAACAGGGGCACGAAACCCAAGCGCTCATGCTGCTCGGAGAGCTTTCTGAGAAAATCGGGGACCGCAACGGCGCAACCCAATACTTGGAACAGGCCGGAACTATTGGGACCAAGCTTAGCTATGATCGGATGGTCGGCCAAACGATGTTTGACCTGGCCAGGATCTATCGGGAAGCGGGGGACATTCCAACGGCGGATGCGCGGCTCACAGTTGGGTTAGCTGCCAGCCAGCGAATTGGCGACAAATACTTTCTCCCCCGGGATCTGACTGCACTTGCCGACCTCAAAGCCCAAGAAGGCCAAACTTCGGAAGCAGACGGCCTGTACGAGCAGGCGGAAGACGTGATCGATGCGATCCTGGCCAACCTGCCGGGGCCTTATGGTGAAAGTTCGCTCGCGAACTCGATGAGTGAGACCTACCTAAAGCATTTTCAACTTGTGGCTAATCGGAACGAAGTCGAAAAAGCATTCCAGATCGTGGAGCAGATACGTGGGCGGACCCTTGCTGACAAGCTTCGAAGCCGACGTACCAAGATTGCGCCAGATTCGCCGGCGGCTGCCGCCATTGAGGGTGACATCGCAGATCTCCAGGTGAAGCTCATGCAATCGCAGTCTGCCGACGAGAGGTCGCAACTCCGCGAAGGTCTACTTGAGATGGAGGAAAGACTCGCATACGCGCGAGGGCAAGCAGTTCGGATTGGGAGCCGGTCTCAAATGGAAACGCCGGCCCCAATGAGAACTATTCAGGACTCATTGGCTCCCGAAGAACTACTCTTGGAGTATGTGCTGAACGAGCCAAAATCGTTTTGCCTTGCGATAACCAGAGGGCGGGCAAAGATATACGTATTGCCGACGGGCCGGGCGAAACTGGAAGCGGCCACGAAGAAGTATGTGGAAGGTCTTGGAGCAGGCCAGTCCCCCAGTTTAGAAAAGGCGAAGGATCTGTACTCCATGCTGTTGGGCCCCATTGCGGAGGTACCCACAAAACTACGCCTGACCATCGTCGCCGACGGGGAACTGCACTTGCTCCCCTTCGAGGCTCTCATTGACGAAAAGGGGCAGTACGTTGTCTATACGCATACACTTTCCTACTCTCCATCGGCGACAGTTCTAAACATCCTCCGAAAGGGCCAGAATGAGCAAATTGCCAGCCGGCCGTTTCTTGGAATCGGAGGGATCATCTATGACAACCAGGAAGCAATGATCGCTCAGGTAGCTCAATCTGATTCGATTCCGGGAAGAGTCTTGCGAGGCCTGGGTGACCTCGCCGGGTTCAAACTCCCGAATCTATCTCAATCCAGGGAAGAAGTTACTTATGCCAGCCGGCTTGCCGGACCGAGGAGTGTTGTACTCCTTGGTCGGGGTGCGACAAAATCCGCGTTTAGGGCAGAACCTCTGGGCGATTTTCGAGTTATCCATTTCGCGGTTCATTCGTCAACGAGTCTGAGGTTCCCTGAACGTAATGCCCTGGTGCTGGCAAGAACTGACCATGCAGAGAGTGACAATCTACTGCAGGTAAGAGAGATTGATAGTCTGGCATTAAAGGCTGACCTTATTACCTTGTCAGCATGCGACACGGGAGTAGGAAAGTTACAAGGCGAGGAAGGGGTAACAAACCTTGTCCAGGCATTTCTATTCGCGGGTGCGAAATCTGTCATGGCAAGCCTTTGGCCCGCCGAGGACCAAGCCACGAGCGCGCTCATGGAGAGGTTTTACTTCCATATTGCCCAAGGTAAGGACAAAGCCTCGGCGTTGCGCGAAGCCCAACTTGACCTACTGAAACAATACGGCAATCAGGCTGTACCCTTCTTGTGGGCCGGCTTTATACTGGTTGGAGATGGCTCGTCTGGCATCTGCTTGAAAAACTGATGAACCTGACACGCAGCGAGAAGGAAAAGATCCTCAAAAAGGTTTCGCGGCTTGTGGAGAAGAAGCACTTCAATCCCAAGCTGAACGGCGTGGACTGGCTTTTAACGGTTCAAAATCATACCTCACGAGTCCTGAACACGGAAAACCCCGAAGACTTCGAAAAGGAAATGCAGGTGATGGTCTCGCAACTAAAGACGAGCCATACTGGCTTCTTCCATCGAAGCGCTCGCAACATTCCCGCAAGACTGGCTATCAACGCAACCGTGGAGAATTTGGCAGTCGATGGCCAAAAACGTTGGATGTTCCAGGACGTTCATGAGGGAGGGCCAGCCGCTGCCGCAGGGATCGAGCCCGGCGATATTGTTCTGGAAACGGGGCACACTGAAATAAGGCCGCCCTCGCCACTCGTATTCAAAATGGGCGACACGGTCGCCCTCACGCTGCGCAAATTGGATGGAAGGGAATTGGTCGTAACCCTCAAAGTCCCTACTCCCAAAGACAGAAAGCATCCCGTGTCGCAGCCAAAGCCCGTTCTGTATGAGCGGCTCGCGGATGGTGTAGGCTTCCTTAAAATCAACATGTTCCCGGGTGCGGTGGGGATCGACGTGGCCCGAGAAACCGACGAGGCTTTCCATCATTTACGAGATTGCGAACGCCTCATAATCGACTTGCGAGGGAATACTGGCGGTGGAATTGGCGGACTAAGGCTAATGAGCTATTTGACCCCCGACAAGATTCCGGTGGGGTACAGCTTAACCCGAGTCCGTGCGGAGAAGGGATACCAAAGAGAAAAGCTACCCCGATTCGGCAGGATTCCTTCAAGTAAAGTTGCATTGGTCTGGCTTGCACTCCGATACGGCTTCATCGACAAATCGATTGTGGTGGTCACAGAAGGCTTGGGCCCACAGAAGTTTCACGGTCGGATCGTGATGCTTGTAAACCAACACACAGCCAGCGCTGCTGAAATCGTCGCGGCCTTTGCGCAAGAGAACTCTCTGGCGATGATCGTTGGGGCGAAGACGGCGGGCCGCCTTCTTAGCGGGACTGCATTCAAGGTTGGGCATGGATATCTATTGGGCTTGCCTATCGGCGCCTATTTAACCTGGCAGGGCGCGATGATTGAAGCCAAGGGGGTGACACCCGATGTGGCCGTGGATCTCACCTACGAAACCCTCAAGAAAGGACGAGACGATCAGTTAGAGAAAGCTATCGAAGTGGCAAAGGGGTAACAGGTCAGTGTCCCGAGGGCCACCACGGGACACTTCAGTGCGGTTGTATCCAGATTGTCGAGGCCAGACGATCGTTTGCCCAAATCCGCTCCGAACCCGCTCACAGCACCATCGTCGATATCGAAGTCATAGGCGGGTGGCCATCGTCTCACTCAGCGGCATGTGGGCTCGGTTGCAGAAGAGCCGCTTACCTGGCAGACCCCAGGTAGGCGCAGCCTTGCATCGTCGCGCGCCGCAACGAACATTACTTCAACAGGACGGGATAGTAGGTCCAATCCAACTCTTGGCGCCTTATTCCCAGGAGGTAGCGCCCCGGAGAAACATTGTGAAGTTCAACCTTGACTTTAAGAACTGTAATGTAGTTCTCGATCTTTGCGGTGCCAAGGGCTGATGCCACAGGCCTGCCGGGTTGCTCTAAGACTTGAACTTCGTACTGCCCCTCTCGACTTCCGATGGGCAGATCGAGCTCGAGGTCCAAACGACCTCTGCTCAGCTCCAAGGGCGCAGCCGGTGGCTTGGGGCTTTGATCTCCTCCGCCACGTAAGATAAACCTGTTTCTGAGATCGAGTCGGCAGACTTGATATGCCCCTGCCTCATTGCGAAGGTGACCCCAGCCGCCAAACCAAGCCCAAATCCCGAGGGCGACCACTATTGCGATGCCCGCCGCGATGGCGCCGAATCGCATCCACCGCCGATTCACAACTTGTCGGCGAAGCGCGTCATATTCCACGTAACAAGGAGAGCAGAAACCTACGTGGTCGACCCATTCCACAACCTGTTCGAGACTGAGGTTGCGGGCGGCGATCGCTCTTAGAGTCTCTTTGTCAGGGCACCCAGAGCGCTCCGGGTTCGGAAATCCCCCTTGCAACAGGGCGCGTCGCCCAGCCTTGAGCAATCTCGCTTCTTCGCTTCTTGTGAGCAGTCGATCACTCATCGGCTTCACCCCCTTCTCCGGAGGTGTTTTTCTTGTCCTTCAGCTTCATAATCTGGCTTCGGACCTTCTTCACGCCTTGGTTGAAGAGGACCTGCGCAATGTTGGCGGTATTCTTAAATACTGGAGCGATCTCGTTCCAGGAATAACCCATGTGCCTCAAAGAGTACATTCGCCTGGTCCGTTCGTCCATGTAACCCATTAACTCTTCGATGAGCAGGTTATTGTCTACCAAAAGCAACGCAGCGGGCGTTTGAACCCCACTGCGGGCCTCCAGATCGTGGAGGGAACCTACGGTTTCGATGTGAGGCTCCTTGTCCATTTCTCGGTTGAGCCTTCGAACAAAGGCCAAATAGAGATAATTGTCCAGGTTTCGAATAGGGCGGCAAAGCTTTCCGTTTGTCATCCTGGCTCTGGAGAGCGAGAAGAGGACGGCCTCGAATATGTCGGCAGCCCGCGCCGAGTCCTGTTGGTTGCGACGGGCGTATGCGAGCACGCGTGTCCAGATACGCCGCGCAGCATCGACCACGTCCGCTTCGATCGAGGCGCCGGACTCGTCCCGTTGCCAAGTCCAGTCAGGAGTATCAGCTTCGAAATGCCCACCCATGGCCGTTGTCCAGTCCCTATATCCACCTTACCGGAGTACCTTCTTGCGCGCACTAAAAACCTCAGATTATTTGCCCCTTACTATATAGAGTCCCAAAAACCGCTAAATCTTAAACACCACCCGATCTTTTTTTTACACAGGTCAGGAGCCCCTTGCCTCCCCGGCTCAGGCGACACAGATTGAAACAAACTTCTTAAGAAATGCGGACTTTTTTGCCTCTATCAATATGTAGGGGGAAATATCCGAATGTGGGGAAAGGTCGGGGAACGGTGGGGAGAAGTGACTCAATTTCAAGGCTTTGCATCAAGAAGCACGCTCATCGGTGATCGTCGCTCTTCCGAGCCGCTAAAAGGGGCCGGTTTAGACTCGAACCCTTAGCGCCCATTCCCAGCCCATCGGAACCACGCGCATCGCTAAGCCATCAACAGGCCGCGCCCGCATACGTGTCCAGAAAGGAGGTCGATTGGGCAGCCAATCTCAGATTCACGAACAAACGCGTCAAGGC
>Ga0206987_1043_pt3 | contig 23786 bp, 16 predicted proteins | sample Alteio_BWMinCont_11_FD_153281 | JGI IMG/M metagenome (GOLD analysis project Ga0206987, IMG submission 153281) | Enriched cells from forest soil in Barre Woods Harvard Forest LTER site, Petersham, Massachusetts, United States -... | ecosystem: Environmental > Terrestrial > Soil > Temperate forest >... | reverse complement strand
AGGATAGGGTCAGCGAGCGGGAGAAGCTCTACATTTCGGGGCACTACTACGATACGGTCACAGGGGAAGTGGACAAGACGCTCGAGACGTACGAGCAGTGGAAGCAAATCTACCCTCGCGAAACCCTGCCATGGGATAACCTCGCGCTTCGCTATGCCCAGATCGGACAGCACGATAAAGCGCTGGCCAACGCCAGTGAAGCCATGCGTCTGAACTCCAAGGATGGGTACGCCTACCAGAACCTTGCCGCAGCTTATGCGGGCCTCAATCGCTTTGATGAAGCCAAGGCCATTGTGGAGCAGGCAAACGCGCAAAAGCTGGATTCGATTGGTACCCACTTGCTCAACCTCCAGTTGGCGTTCGCACGGGGCGACCAGGCCGCCATGCAACAGGAAGTGAAATGGGGAGCAGGTAGTACGAATGAACCCTTCATGATTTTCTTCCAAGGGGAATGCGAATGGGCGCAAGGCCGACGACACACTGCCGAGGCGACTTTCAATCGGGCCCTCAGCTCTGCTATGAATCATGGCATGAAAGAATTCGGGGCGACCGTTCTTGCCATCGAAGGTATTGAGGAAGCCGAATTGGGCAATTCTCAGGAAGCCCGCGATAACGTTGCCAAGGCACTGGCGATAACTGAAAAAGGCATAAGAGTTGTTGCTGCCAGTGCTTTGGCGCGAACGGGCGATGCCATCCGCGTCGACAAGCTCATCGAGGCAGAGGCGAAGGATTTCCCTCTGGACACCCTGCTGAATCAGGTGCAGATTCCCTCCACGCGCGCCATAATGGAGCTTCAAAATAATAGTCCGGCCAAGGCGCTGGCGATGCTGGAATCTGCCAGGCCTTACGAACTCGGCTCCGGGCCAGGCGCTGCGGGGTTCGTTCCCAATTACTTGCGCGGACAGGCTTACCTGGCCATGCACGACGGCGCCAAGGCGGCCGCCGAGTTTCAACGCATCCTCGACCACTCCGGCATCGATCTCGACAGCACGATTCTGCCGTTGTCCCACCTGGAACTGGGCCGCGCCTACGTTCTGCAGAGTGACAAGGCCAAGGCCCGCACCGCGTACCAGGATTTCTTCAGCCTATGGAAAGACGCCGACCCTGATGTGCCAATTCTGCAACAAGCCAAAGTCGAGTACGCCAAACTGCAGTAAGCGCCGCATTGGCCTTTCGTAGAGGCCGGCTTCAGCCGGGCGGTTCTTCGCCCTGGATTAGCGCCTGTCACGGGGAGAAACCCGGACTTGCCGCCCTGAAGGGCGCCTCTACGAAAAGCCTCACCTCTCCAGACACTTAGTCATCGCATCGTAAGATTGGCTTTCACTGTTTAATCATTGGCCTATAATACGCTCGCCGTGGTGGGAGTTCAGCGCCGCCACAATCCTTGATTGACAGGTGTTCGCAATAATGCGAACATAAGGGCGACCTAAAGTGCCGGCGGTTGATGTTATCTTTTTTTCAGGAGGTCAAAGGTAAGACCCCGCCCTTGATTGAATGGTTGGATGAGCTTCCCCAGAAGGCCCGCATCAAGTGCCTTGTACGCCTGAAACGACTCGAGGATCTGGGTCACGAGCTTCGACGCCCGGAGGCTGACTTTCTGCGAGATGGAATTTACGAGGTGCGGGCAAGCTACCAGGGAATCCATTACCGAATGCTCTACTTCTTTCATGGAAGAGCGGCTGTCGTTTTGACCCATGGCATCGTTAAGGAACGAGAGGTCCCCACGATCGAGATCGACAAAGCCATTCGAGCGAAGAAATCATTTGAAGGAGATCCTGGCGCTCACACCTGCAGGCCAGCGAGGTAGGAATGCCAAAGAAGAAACGGTTCAAATCGAATGCTCCGCAGTTTGCCTATGATCGTTATGTGGGCACTGACCCCAAGTTAGAGGCGGCCTTTGAAGAAGAGTTAGCGGCCGCGGATATCGCCTGCCAGATTTATAAGCTTCGTACGCAGGCGAAGCTGAGCCAGAGACAGCTTGCCGTAAGGGTGGGAACAACGGCTTCCGTGATTTGCCGGTTGGAGGACTCTGACTACGAGGGCCACTCGCTTTCCATGCTCAGACGGATCGGGGCAGCGCTGGGAAGAGATGTGAGGATTGTCTTCGCTACTCCCGGGCGGCGCCGAGCGACGGCCTGACGCCTTCAATCGATTCACATCAAGCCAGGATCCCCGGCCAGTCCGGGTGGCGAGCCCAATCCAAAATCAGGGATTGGCCCGTTCGATGTATTTGCCTTCCGCGGTATCCACGCGAATGACTTCGCCTTCGTTGATGAAGGGCGGCACGTTTACCACCACTCCGGTTTCGAGAGTGGCGGGTTTGGTGACGTTAGTGGCTGACCCGCCCTTGATGCCCGGTTCGGTTTGAACCACCTTCAGGTCCACGGTGGCGGGCAACTCCACGTCCACGGGCCGGCCTTCAAAGAATGCGACCTTCAGCATAACTTCGGGGATCATGTACGCGGCGCGGTCACCCACGGCTTCCTTGGTCAGGCGGATCTGCTCGTAATTCGCCGTGTTCATGAAGTAGTAGGAATCGCCGTCGGCATAAAGGTACTGCATCTCCACGTCGTCGATGACGGCTTTCTCCACCGTATCTTCGGAGCGGAAGCGGTGGTCATTCATGGCGCCGGTGCGCAGATTGCGCATTTTGGCCTGCACGAAAGCCCGCAGGTTGCCGGGGGTGCGGTGCTCAGCTTTATAGATCGTAAACAGCTCGCCGTTGTGCCGGATGATCATTCCGGGCCGGAGATCATTCGCGTTCATATGGAGTTCCTTCGTTCTGCTTTAGGTGGGGCTTGAAACAGGTGGAGAACGTGCAGTCCCTTCCCGCGAGAGCCCAAACTGTAATTCTAACGGCTTCTGGGATTTCCGTCAACGATGAGCAACAGGAGGTAGTGGTGTTATTTGCGCAACGTAAATGCTGCCAAGTCCAGTCATTCCCGCGAAGGCGGGAATCCACTTTGCAAGTAATTGGGAATGAAACACTAACGGAATGGATTCCCGCCTTCGCGGGAATGACTGGTGTTTCTACAGGGTTCTGTTCCAAATGACACCACTACCCAACGGGAGGTAGTGCCCTGATTTGAACGTAGCGCTGGGCTTGAGTCCGGCGCCTCTCTGTAGCGCTGACCTTTAGGTCAGCATGTGCGGACCTAAAGGTCGGCGCAACGTCTGAAATTAGCCATTAAGCCCTGCACGCTCGGGCTTGTTCGGAACCCGCAAATCGAGTAGCCTGATGCGCAGTGCGCAAATCCGCTTCGGTTCGAAAAATATCGGTATGCCTGTTGTCCTGGCACCCGCTGGTACTGGCCGAATTTGAACGGCTGCTGGCGGCCGCAGGTTTCAGCGTGCAGACGCGGCGCCTTGAGTCAATTCTGGCTCCTGGCCTGGAACGTCTCTCGCTGCCCCGCGCGCAGGTGTTCATCATTGACGCCCATGCTCCACGTCAGAGCACAGAGGTTCTGGTGGCGGGAATTCTGGGCCGCTATCCCCTCGCCCGCCAGCTGGTGGTGGCGGAAAAATTCAGCGAAGTCTCGGCCTTCCCCCTGCTTCGCCTGGGAGCCAAGGGGCTGCTCAGCTACACCGAAGCGTCTGAAAAATTGCCGGAAGCCGTGCACGTGGTGGCCGCCGGAGGCTTCTGGGTGTCGCGGGATCTGCTCTCGCGGTTCATCGATTCCGATCTGATGGCCATGCGCGCACGCCACGTGAACGTCAGTCCGGCGAGCCTCACCCAGCGCGAACGGCAAGTCCTGGACGCTCTCCTGGAAAATCTGGCGAACAAGGAAATTGCCGACCGGCTGAACATCTCCGAGAGAACCATAAAGTTCCACGTTTCCAGCCTGCTGGAGAAGTTCAGCGTGCGGCGGCGCTCTGACTTGATCCTGCTTTGCCTTCAGGACCACACTCCTGGCCCTTGAACTGACCTTCCGGTCAGGTTCACCCACCTGTACCAAATCTATCCCTCTCACCAATTGTCAGGGCGGACATCGTGTCGTAACCTTACGCCATCGTCGGTGGTACGTGTGTTGTGTCTTCTGAAACTCGAAAGATGAATTGAGTGCAGGTGGGAGGCGGTCATGAGCGAAAAGTACTTCACATTTATTGTATTCCCCGGGGCGCACGGGAACTTCCGCAAGCTCCAGGTGCCTCGCAACGCCGCCCAACTGGTCATGGCCTTCGCCCTGGCCGTGGTAGCGACCCTGGCGCTTCTGGCCAACAGTTACGCGCACATGCTCTTGAAGGTCTCAGACTACAACGCTCTGCGCACCGAGCGTGAGGCGCTTAAGACCCAGTGCCACAGTCTGGAAGGTGACGTTACGCGGACCACTAAGGAATTAATGTCCTTGCAGTCCCTCGCCACCGAAGTCGCGATGGCTTACAGCTTCACCGAAAGTGGAAAGCTGCGCCTGCCTGCCGACGTCCTGATGGTAGCCAACCGCGGCAATGCTTCACTCGGAGGCGATTACAACGCGTCGCTGTATGCGTTCAACATGATGAAGGTCAGGCCCGTTCTCGCTTCCTACTCGCCGGACGCTGCCTCGCCTTGGCGCGAAAAGGGCTATGAAGACCCCGCCACTCCTTCCATTTGGCCGGTGCGGGGAATCATCACCGCGGGCTTCGGTCAGCGGCTCGATCCCTTCACGGGTGAAGGCGCTTTACACACCGGGGTCGACATTGCCAGTCCGGTGGGAACGCCCATCCGCGCGGCGGCGGACGGAATTCTCTTTCATGCCGGGCAGAATGCGGGCTATGGCAACGAAGTTCTGATTGACCATGGCTATGGCTTTACCACCCGTTATGGCCACCTCAGCACTCTCTGCGTGGTCGTGGGTCAGGAAGTAAGGCGGGGACAAATCATCGGCACCGTGGGCATGACGGGCAAAGCCACGGGACCTCACCTCCACTATGAAGTTCTGGTGGGCGGCACCCCGGTTAATCCCCTGCAGTACATGCACAATTAGCTTGTGCTTGTTAACGCGAGCGGTAAGACCGAGGGCGTTCGAAGATTACTGCTGTGCAGAATCGGCCGCGGCGCCAATCTGGAGGGCCTCTGCGTAACTGCTCAGCAACCTTGGCTCCGTCAGGCCGAGTGTGCACAGGAACTCCGATGCCTGGTGACAGATCTGGATGGAAGTGGCGTTTAGAAAACCGGTGACGAGCTTCACTTGCTTCTGGGAAGCGCTCTCCTCGTTGCCCTGCCTTGCGCCGGCAATGGCCGCCCGCTGGGCCACCCAGAGTTTGGTGGCAAGGTCCGCGAACCCCGCCGCTCGGCATTGCCAGGTCGAAGCCGAGTCCGCGCGGCTATTCGCCTCCGCGATTCTTTCCCGCACAATACGCAGTGCCTCAGCCGCAAGGTGAAGCGCTCGCCAACTGGGACCATAAATTTTGCTCATCGAGCCAACTGCCAGTTCCGCAGCTTCGGCAAGTCCTTCGAGAGACGCCAGTAAGTTCCCATCGCCAGCACTGGGATTGAGCAAATTGCCGGCAACGGCGAAGCGCAAAATCTCAGAAGCGCCCTCACCGATGGTCAACAACCGGGCATCGCGGTAGTTCTGCTCAACCTTGTAATCCCGCATGTAGCCGTAGCCACCGAGGATTTGGATCGCCTCGTCCGTGACGCGCAGGGCCGTCTCCGTGGCGAAGATCTTGGCCATGCAGGACTGCACCTTGAAAGGTTTGGCTTGATCGGCACATCGGGCGGCGCTGTGAACGGCCTGCCACGCCACCCAAAGATTTTCTTCCAGGTGCGAAAGTTTGGCCTGCGTCAGGGGTTGATCGAAAAGCGTTCCGCCGCTGACCTGACGCTCTTTCGCGTAGGCCGTGGCGCGCTCCAGCGAGTCTCGCGCCAGACCGATGGAGAGAGCGCCCACCCCAATTCTTCCCCGCGCCAGCACCTGCCGCGCAACTTTGTCGCCGCTTCCCAGCGGAGCCAGAACCGCCTCATCCGCCACCGGAACGTCATTGAACCGAAGCGCTGCCGTGTCGGAATGCCACATGCCCATCTTGTCGTGCAGCGGCGTAGCGAAAATGCGGCTTTCATTCCCCTTGCTCTCCACCAGGCACGCCGTCATGCCTTCATCCTTGCCGTCAGGGCTGATGGCCCGGGCCAAAACGACAAACAGATCAGCATGGCATCCATTGGTGATGAAGGTCTTCTCACCGCTCAGCTTCCAGCCTTCGCCACTTTTAACCAGCCGCGTCCGCGTGTCCTTGAAGATGTTGCTCCCGGCTTGCGGCTCAGTCAGACACCACGCGCCGATTTTCTTTCCCCCGGTCAGGTCCGGAAGATATTTCCGTTTCTGGTCTGGACTGCCACCCAGCGACAGGTGGGTTGTCGCCAGGGATTCATGCGCCGCCAGCGTAAGAGCCAGCGACCCGTCGCAAGCGCCGATGCCCTCGATCACGGGCAGAAAGCCTTCCAGCGTTCCTCCCTGACCGCCGTATTCCTCCGCGATCGCCGTGCCCAGGAATCCACCCTTGGCGGCGAGGGAAAGAAAGCGTTCCGCGAATTCCTCCCGGCCCAGTTGCCGAAGGTAAGGCGCCAACTCGCGCTCGCCAAATTCGCCGATTGCCCTGGCGAGCAGCAGCGCGTCTTCGTCGGCATGAAGATTGGTCATAATTGAGCTGGCCGCCATTCGTACCCTCCCCAAGGATTAGAGGCAGCGTTCGGAAAAAGGTTTCGAAAATGCTGCCACGCCCGAGCCGGCCCGTTGCCTTGCATCGCTCCGTCACCCTTTCGATCGTTCCCAGGATGCAAGGATGCGCTTGGCTTGCTTCAAGTGCGGAGCATCCAGCATCTTGCCATCCAGCGCAATCGTGCCGTGGCCGGCGCTTGCATCAAATGCGGCCACCACGCGTTCGGCGTTTTCAACTTCCGCGGCGCTCGGCGTAAAGACTCCATTGATGATCGGTACCTGGGCGGGGTGAATGGCCAGCATGCCCTGGAATCCATCGCGGCGCCCTCTTTCCGCATTCGTGCGCAAGCCTTCGGCATCCTTGAAAGCCGGGTAGATGGTGTCAATGGCCGGCACGCCGGCGGCGGCTGCTCCCGCAATGCACAGCGACCGCGCCAGCTCGCACAGCGGTGTGAAGTCACCTTGCTCATCGCGGCCGCTCGCAGCTCCCACCGCCACCGGCAGATCTTCCGCTCCCCAGGTAAGTCCCGCCAGCCGCGGTCCGCCTGCAATGTACGACCCCAGTTCGAATATTGAGCGCGGCGTTTCCGTCGCAATGGGCAGGATTTGGATTTCACCAATGGGCCGGCCTGTGGCGGCTTCCAGCGCGCTGAGATAATGATCCAGTTGGAGCACCGTTTGGACCGATTCTGCTTTGGGAAGCACGATTCCGGCGGGCCCCAGCAGCACCACCGCGGCGAGATCGCGAAGTGCGTCCTGCGATGGCAGCGGATTGATTCTCACCCACAACTGCGCGGGCGTCGGCTGCGGATCCTTCGCCAGTTCCGCCACCAACTTCCGCGCCTCGGGCTTGTTCTGCGGCAAAACCGCATCCTCAAGATCGACGATCACAGCGTCTGCGCCTGATCCGAACGCCTTTGCGATCATCTCCGGCCGGTCGCCCGGAACAAACAACCAGGACCGCGGTGTCATGAGTTACCTCCCATTACTGCCATCCTCGTCCCAATCTGGCCTTTCCCCACGAAGTTCTGACAGAGGGCACGGAGATCGGCTCACAGAGAGCACAGAGAAGCTTCGGCTTTTTCTCCGTGATCTCTGTGTTCAGGCCATCCGGAACTTCCTTGACACTACTCTCTGTGCTCTCTGTGTGAAACGCCCTTAAGCCCCTGGCGTTCCGCAATAATCCTGGCGATCACGCCTTCTTCATCAGCGCCGTCCGCCGGCACTGGCACACAATCTCCTCGCGCTGATTGAACATTTTATGTTCAAACACCACGATGCCCGCCGCGGGGCGCGACTTGCTCTCGCGCTTCTCGATCACCCAGGTCTCGGCGCGCAGCGTATCGCCAACGAAAACCGGATGCGGCATCACCACCGCATCGTAGCCGAGATTTGCCACCAGCGTGCCCATGGTCGTGTCACCCACTGACAGCCCGACCATCAGTCCAAAAGTAAAAATGCCGTTCACCACGATGCGCCCGAACTCCGTCTTGCCGGCGTACTCAGCATCCAGGTGAAGCGGCTGGGGATTATGCGTCAGCGCGGTGATTAGCAGGTTGTCCGTTTCTGTCACCGTGCGGCGCAGGCTGTGGACGATGTGATGGCCCACGTTGCACTGTTCGTAGTTGAGCCCCGGCATTGCGTCACCCCTCGAATTCAATTCGCGCCAGCACCACTCCCTCGCTGACTTGATTGCCTTCCGCCACGGAAATGGCGGCCACGGTGCCCTGGAACGGCGCGGTAAGCGTGTGCTCCATTTTCATGGCCTCCAGAATCACAAGGGGTTGGCCCTTTGCGACGCGTTCATCAGCCTTCACCAGCACGGCGACGATGCGGCCGGGCATGGGCGAATGGATGATGCCACCCAGCGCCGGTCCTCCCGCCACGCTTGCGAGCATCGGGTCCGTGAAGGCGTAGGCGTTCCCATCCGCGAATACAATGATGGCGTCGCCGGTGTCGAGCGTCGGCAACGCGGCGGGCAAGTCACCGTCCAGCTCGACCTCGTGAGTCGCATCACCCGATTGCAAACTGACCTGCAAGCTCGATGGTGCGTTCAGGCGAAAACCCTCCAGGGCGCGCCAAGGTTCGGCGGAATCGCGTTCCCGGGCCAGGCGTACGCTCGCCGCCACTTGCATGATCTCCACCGACGGTTTGGCGGGCTGAATCAGCCGTTCAAGGCGAGTGTCAATGAACTCCGTATCGATGTTAGCCGCAATAAAGTCAGGATCGGAAAGAGTCCGCGCCAGGAATGCCGCATTGGTCTTGATCGGCCAAACTTCCACCTGTGAACACGCTTTCGCCAAGCTGGTTGCGGCGTCGGTGCGTGTGGGGCCGGATGCAATGAGCTTGGCGATCATCGGGTCGTAAAAGGGAGTGACCCCATCGCCCTCTTCAAAACCGGAATCCACTCGCACGCCGTCCGGCAGCCGGAAGTGTGCCAACCGGCCCGTCGACGGCAGGAAGCCAGTGGCAGGGTCTTCCGCATAAAGCCGCGCCTCCATGGCCCAGCCGCACATGGCAATCTTCTCCTGCGGCAACGGGAGAGGCTCACCGCTGGCGACGCGCAACTGCCATTCCACCAGGTCGAGGCCTGTGATCGCTTCGGTAACGGGATGTTCAACCTGAAGCCGTGTATTCATCTCATTGAACCAGATGCGATCGGCGCGCAGGCCGTGACTCGCATCCGCAATGAATTCGACGGTCCCCGCTCCTTCGTAAGCGACCGTGCGAGCAGCTGTGATGGCGGCCTGGCACACTCGCGCGCGTGTGGCAGTGTCCATCCCCGGGGCCGGCGCTTCCTCAATCACTTTTTGGTGCCGCCTTTGAATGGAACAGTCGCGCTCAAAAAGGTGGACAATGTTTCCGTGCCGATCGCCGAAAACCTGCACCTCGATGTGCCGCGGCCGGGCGATGTACTTCTCCAGCATGACCCGGTCATCGCCGAATGACGCCGCCGCCTCACGCTTGGCAGCCGCCAGCGCCGCGCCGAATTCCGCGGGGCTCACGACCTTGCGCATGCCCTTGCCACCGCCGCCCGCCACGGCTTTGACCATCACCGGCCATCCCAGGGCAGCAGCTTGGCGCGCCAGTCCACCTTCCGTTTGGTCACCCCCGGAATAGCCGGGAGTGGTGGGCACACCTGCTTTATCCATGATCCGCTTGGCGGCGTCCTTGCGGCCCATGGCTCGAATCGCGGCAGGCGGTGGACCCACCCAAATCAAGCCGGCGGCAATCACTGCTTCGGCGAATTCCGCGTTCTCGGAAAGGAAGCCGTAGCCGGGATGAATGGCTTCCGCCCCCGACGTTTGTGCAGCCTGCAGGATTTTGTTCGGCGCCAGATAGCTATCACGCGCGGCTGCCGGTCCAATGGCCACCGCCGCGTCGGCCTCACGCACATGGGCAGCGGCGGCATCCGCTTCCGAGTAAACCGTCACCGTGCGCACTCCCAACCGCCTCGCCGTGCGCATAATGCGGCGGGCGATTTCCCCGCGATTGGCAATGAGCAGGCTGCGCATCATGCGGTCACATCCGGAAGACGCCGAACGCCGTTTCAGGAATGGGCGCGTTCAGGCTGGCGCTTATGGCGAGGCCCAGCACGTCGCGCGTCGTGACCGGGTCGATGATCCCGTCGTCCCACAGCCGGGCCGTGGCGTAATATGGACTGCCTTCGGCCTCGTAGCGAGCGCGGATGGGAGCCTTGAAAGCCTCCTCATCGTCGGTGGACCAGGTTTCTCCCTTGGCCTCGATCCCCTCGCGCTTGACGGTCGCGAGCACGCTGGCCGCCTGCTCCCCGCCCATCACACTGATGCGGCTGTTTGGCCAGGTAAAGAGCAGGCGCGGCGAGTAAGCCCGGCCGCACATGCCGTAATTGCCCGCGCCAAAGCTGCCTCCAATCAACACCGTAAACTTGGGCACTTCGGCGGACGCGACAGCGGTCACCAGTTTGGCGCCGTCCTTCGCGATTCCTCCCGCCTCGTACTTGCCCCCCACCATAAAGCCGGAGATGTTCTGTAAAAACAGAAGCGGAATACGGCGCTTGCAGGCGAGTTCAATGAAGTGAGTGCCTTTCAGCGCGCTCTCCGAGAACAGCACGCCGTTGTTGGCAAGAATGGCGACTGGAAAACCCCAGATGCGCGCCCTCCCGCAGACCAGCGTGGTTCCGTATAATGCCTTGAACTCGTCGAACTCTGAGCCGTCCACGATGCGCGCAATCACTTCGCGAACATCGTAGGGCGCGCGCACGTCCGTGGGAATAATTCCGTAAAGTTCGGAGGGATCGTAGGCAGGAGGTTTGGGACTGCGAACTTCAATCTCGACGCGCTTCGTGGTGTTGAGGTTGCCGACGATGGTGCGGATCAGGGCGAGCGCGTGCTCATCATTCGCCGCCACATGGTCCACCACGCCGGAGCGCCGGCCATGCGTGTCCGCTCCGCCCAGCTCTTCCGCGCTGATCACCTCGCCTGTGGCGGCTTTTACCAGCGGCGGACCTCCCAGGAAGATCGTTCCCTGGTTGCGCACGATCACGGTTTCGTCGCTCATGGCGGGCACATAAGCTCCGCCCGCTGTGCACGATCCCATCACGCAGGCGATTTGCGCGATCCCGTGCAGGCTCATGCGCGCCTGGTTGAAAAAGATGCGGCCAAAATGCTCGCGGTCGGGAAAGATTTCCGCCTGGTAAGGCAGGTTGGCGCCGCCACTGTCAACCAGGTACACGCAGGGCAGGCGATTCTGCTGCGCGATCTCCTGGGCGCGCAGGTGCTTCTTCACCGTCATCGGGAAGTAGGCGCCGCCTTTCACCGTGGCGTCATTGGCGACGATCATCACTTCGCGTCCGGAAACGCGGCCGATGCCGGTAATGATTCCTGCGCCTGGAGCTTCGCCTTCGTACATGTCCCAGGCGGCCAATTGCCCAATTTCCAGAAACGGTGCGCCAGGATCGAGCAGGCGCGTCACGCGGTCGCGCGCCAGCAGCTTGCCCCGCGACACGTGCCGCGCGCGAGCGGACTCCGCCCCGCCCAAAGCGGCCACGCTCACGCGCTCCCGCAACTCCTTAGCTAAACCCTGGTTGTAGGCGAATGTTTGCCGGTAGGTTTCTGCGCCCGGATTGATCTGGCTCTCGAGCTTTGGCATGAGTGCAGACGATCAGTATGCGCCCGGCCGCCCCGAAACTAGCGCTGCAAAAAAGCATGACATCGGTTGGGGGTTTTTGCAAGTGCGGGAGGGAGGTGTTCGAATCGGGTCATTGAAAGCCCGAGGCTCGCTCGTGTTGCTTACTGCTTCTCACGGTCCACTTTGTTCGGCAGGACTCTCTCTGGCGGCACGTCGCCATTCCTGACGAAAACAAAAAGGGCAAATCCGATAACTCTAATCGCCGCTCACCCTACCCATTCAATCCATTCAATCGCTGCGGGTCGATTGGGAACAACAGCTATCTGTGCTGCTCTTTCCCGTGCGACATACTCGAAGAATTTGTTGAGCCCCCCCTCTGGGGATATGATCGCAGCTTTAAACGGCTCCTTCCAGCATCGAGAAACGTACTCGCCAAGCACATGCAGGTCCACCACTGGAACGGTTCCAACAACTTCGGTGACATCAAGGATCACTCTTCCCTGGCCGCGTTTCTCACCCTCTTCTTTCACTCTGTCGATGAGGGCCCGTAGACCTGTCAGACTGTATTGGCCCGCAGCCTTTATTATCAACTGGTGGCCCACCTGACTAATCTGCACTTCCAAACTCACCTTACGCCTCCTTGTTGATCAGCTTCCTCCTGGTTGGGCCAGCGCGCGAAAACCTTGTCGGCGCCGAAGCGAGGATGCGCGTTACGGAGATCATTCGTTGTCCCGGAGCGTTGCCAGGAAGAACTGGAGCAATTCCACCTCTCGCTCCAGGCTGGCAATGGCTTGTTGGGCGGCCTGCAAATCTCATTGTGCCTGTTCGTTTCAATCGTACAGCTACCAACGACAAGTGCGCCATTGACGGAAATCGGATTCTCATGCCTAACTTTCTAAGGAGCGGGTCATTGTTTGTTTGACGGGCTAAAGGACTCGGCCGGCCATATGCAGCGGGAAAAAGGTACGGAGGCGGCGATGGTTCAGCGGAAAAGAAGGCTGTGTAAGTTGTTCATTCCACAATGTGATTGTGCAACGCGTAGCGGATCAGGTCTGTGGTGGTCCTCATGTTCATCTTTTCCAGAATGTGGGAGCGATGTGTACTCACGGTGGGTACGCTCAGGTGCAGTTCCTTAGCGATCTGGGTCACAGTCTTGCCCGAGGCGATCATCCGCAGGACCTCAAATTCTCGAGGTGACAGGCTTTCGTGAACGTGTCGCCCGGCACCCTCATGCAAATCCCTCGCCAAGCGTTCAGCCATCGCCGGACTTACATACAAGCCACCCGCGAGCACTTTTCGAATGGCCTCGACCAGCTTTCTGGGCGCACTTTCCTTATTGATGTAACCGGACGCTCCAGCTTTTAGAAAGCGCTTACCTAACTGGTCCTCCGAATGCATGCTCAATACCAACACGCGCAGCTTGGGTCGCAACGCCTTGAGGTCCGCGAGGACGTCGAGGCCGCTGCGTCCCGGCATTGTCATGTCCAGAATCACGAGGTCCCAGTCTGCGCGCTGCACTTCGGCAAGAACTTGTTGTGCATTCTCGGCTTCGCCACAGACGGCGCCCTCGATCTCGCGGACCAGAATTTCTTTCAAACCCCGGCGCAGGATGGGATGGTCATCGGCAATGAGAATCCTGATCATTGGCCGCCCTTCGAAACGGTGGGATGGGTTTCAGGAATTCGCACTCTTACGGTTGTACCCTTTCCCGGATCGCCGGTAATGGTGAGTTCGCCTCCGAGCAGCAGGGCTCGCTCTCGCATTCCTAAGATTCCAAGCGAGCTGCCGGACGAAAGTTGCTCTTCGCTAACCCCTTTGCCGTTATCGTGAACTTCCAGGATCAGTTTGCCATCCTCTTTGGCCATCCGTACGTTGATCTCGGTCGCGTTCGCGTGCCGCGCCACATTGGTTAATGTTTCCTGGAAGATGCGAAACAGGGCCGTGGCGCACTCCGGATCGATGACGCCTTTATCCATTGGCAGATCCAAATGGCACTTCGTCCCGGTGCGAGCCTCGAATTCTTCCCCAGCCCATTCGATGGCGGCCACCAGGCCCACCGCGTCGAGGATTACCGGTCTCAGCTCGGTGGAGATTCGGCGGACGGATTGAATCGTCTCCTCCACCAGTTTCAGCGTAGACTCAGACTGTTGTTTCTTATCAACCGGCAACTCGTGACTCAAGGAGCTCACGTCAATCATGATGGCGGTCAACGCCTGACCAAGTTCGTCATGGATTTCACGCGCCACTTTCGTCCTCTCTTCTTCACGGACCTTCTGAAGCCGTGCCGCGAGCGCACGTAGCTGTTCGAGAGAACGCTGCTGCTCCTCTTCCGCCTGCTTGAGTTCGGTGACGTCGCGAGTGATACCCCAGGCCCGTACAAACATTCCGTTCTCGACAATCGGAATCTCCGTCCTGAGGAAGTGCCTCAAATTGCCCGCCCTGTCGCGCCCGCGAAACTCAACGGTACGGCTCCCCAATCCGCCTCGAATCGACGATCGATACGACTCCAACCTGTCCTTATCCGAAGCGGAAACCAATTCTCGAAAGCGTAAACCCACGATCTCTTCGGGAGTGGAGAACCCCAGATTGCGCGCAAATGCCAGATTGCACTCGGCGATGTAACCGTCTTGCAGGAGTCTCGTCAATATCTCTTCCTCCGGCAGGTTGATGGGAATGGGCGGTTCGATCTCCAAGCGCCAGACTCCTTCATGGCTGTGCGAGATGAAGTCCTTGTATCGCTGGTCGCTCTGGCGCAGCGCCTCCTCCGCCTGCTTGCGCTCGGTGATGTCGATCAGCGTACCTTGGGCAAATGTTTCGCCCTTATCGTCGGCTACGGTCAGGGTGAGGTTGGCGACAATCCAGAGGGGTCTGCCGTCCTTGTGCCAGAGCCTCAATTCAACACCCGACAAAGCTCTCACGGCTTGCAACCGGGCTATCAACTCCGCCCGCTTCTCCGGGTCGCAATGGATATCCCTCATATTGAGGCCCAGCAATTCCTGGGGCGACTCGTAACCCAGGATGCGTGCGGCGGGTCCATTACAATCGACAATGCGACCGTCGAGAGTGGCGCGGATAATCGCGGCAACGTTATTTTCAAACAGGAACCGATAGCGCGACTCGGAAGCTCGCAGCGCCTCCTTCGCCCGGCTGCGCTCGGTGATGTCACGCGCGAAAGCGAAGCTGTATTCCTTTCCGCCGAACTCCAGGTAGTTCGCCGTAACCTCTACCGGGAACATCCTTCCCTGTTTGGCTTGGTGCTGAGTTTCAAAGATCATCGAGCCGCGCCCTTTGACCTCTTCCCAAAACCTCCCCCACACCTTTTTCGGGACAAGCGGATCTATATCCGGGATAGAAAGGGACAGAAGCTCCTCACGAGAGCGTCCTAAGGAACGGCAGGCCGCCTCATTGGCGAAGACGATATGGCCTTGTGGGTCGATCCAAAAGATAGCGTCCGAGGCATGCTCCACGGAATATCGCGTCAGCCGAAGTTCCTCTTCCCCCAGCTTGCGCGCGGTGACGTCCTGAACCATGCCCAAGGCGTAAATCGGGCGTCCGTTCCTGTCCTTCACCAACGAGACGATCAACTGCCCCCACACCACACCGCCACCCTTCTTGAGATAGCGCTTTTCGATCTCGTACTTGTCGCGTTTCCCTGCTGCCAGCTCGCTGTAAAGCCCCCAGTCCAAATCCCGGTCGTCAGGGTGAGTGAATTCGGTGAAAGCCATGCGGCTCAATTCTTCCTCGCTATAGCCGAGCATCTCCCGGAGCGCCGAGTTTGACTTGACCGGATGCCCTTGCATATCGACCAGAGCCATTCCGACCCCCGCATTCTCGAAGGTCGTGCGAAACCGCTGCTCGCTCTCGCGCAGCAACTCATCGGCCCGCTTGCGTTCGGTGATGTCCTTGCCGAATACCGATATCCCGTACACTTTGCCATCGCGTTTGAGGAGGTTGAACGTCAATTGCAAAACATTGGAGCCGGTTGAAACGGTGTAGTCTGTAGTATATGAACCTTCCAAGAGGGCTCGCTGATAGAGTCCGCGCCATTGACCGAGAGTATCCTGAGTGGAGATTATGTCCTCCTGACTCATGCCCGTCTGGAGGCGAATTCCGCGCTGCTGGAGATTAAAATCACTGAGACTGCGGTTAAATGTGAGAAGGTTAAAGCTCTCGGAATCGACCGACCAAATCATATCCGACGTACTATCAACAATCGCATTCAGCAAAGCCTGCGACTCGCGTAGCGCCTGTTCTATCCGCTGATGTTCCGTAATGCCGCTCGCCACACGCTCGGCGCGGATGCCACCGGACGTAACAGCTTTAGTTTCCTTTTTTGAAGGTTCCATTTTTGCACCGCGTTACACGAAAGAGATTTGCAGGAGTCGTCTCGAACAACACTTGCGAAGCCCTCCCGCCGGTCATCGCCATCGCACGCGCACCGGGGACCATTTGGATGATGCGAGGCAGGCGGTTCTTGCGGCCACCCGTCCGGCAAGACCGAGGGCGGCAGATGCAGCGAGCCTCAAGGTCAAAACGGATAGAATGAGTAATCCGTAGTCGCAGGAGCCAAGTATAACCGGCCCGGAAGAGGTCATCGCTTCGTCCTGAACAGATTGGTTGCTGACAGTATATATCTCTTTGAATGGCCGGGGGATGAAAACCCACGAACGGCGCTCGAAAAGGCGGAGGAATGAGCTCCCGGCCAACGGGGAGCACCGCGCTCAGCCCGGCATGGCCCGGCAATGCACGGTGGGAACAACCGCTGACGGACGCCACGTTTATTCGTGATCGCGCCCGGCTCCTCCCCATGGCCTACTACCCGCAATGATCCCGCATTAGCCTGACAGCCGGTTTCCGCTTTGTACTTGACACATCGGGCGCCTTAGGGTTAATACTGGTCCTAACTATATAAACAAAACTGGTATTGATAGCTACGTTGGGTAACCGCAATGATTTCACGCCCGAAGCACGCCCATCACGTCACCAGGGGCACCAGAAGAAATAAGTGCGTCTGGCGTCGACCAATTGAACCAGATTCAAGTTTGCCCTGCCGGCTCGATTCGATGCCCCCGCGGAAAGCCGGGGGGGTCGGCGGTTCGATCCTGCTCTCGCTTATCAAGCCTCAGGAGGGGATGATCCGATGAAAAAGTGTGCCCTGTCGTTGGTGATCGCCGCGCTCGCTTTGGTTACTGGTGGAAGCGCGGCCCGCGCAGCCGTAACCGTGACGCTGGGGTCCTCCTCGAGCACGGTCGCTTTGGGCGGCACCCTGACCCTGACGGCTACCGTAAGTGGCACCACCAACCTGGGCCTGACCTGGAGCGTTAACGGAGTTACCAATGGCAGTACGACGCAAGGCAAGTTGACATCCTGCACCACCGTGGCTCCCTTGAAGTGCAAATACACGGCGCCGTCCATAAACGTCCCAAGCCCGAATCCAGTGACCTTCAAAGTTGTGAGCGCGGCGAGCAGTGCCGCCACGGCGACGGCCACAGCAACCGTGACCGACGCGATCGCGGTTACCCTCAGCCCATCGACTGCGAGTGTAGCGCTCAGCGGCACGGAGCTGTATACCGCTACCATCAGCGGCACCAGCAACACGGCGCTGAAATGGTACGTGAACGGAGTGCAGAACGGCAGCGCCACGCAAGGCACGCTGAGCGCCTGCACTACTGTGGCGCCCTGGAAGTGTACCTACCACGCGCCGTCGGCGGTTGTACCGAGCCCCAACCCCGCGGTGATTGAGGTCGTGAGCGTTGCGGACCCCGCAAAGAACAAGACCGCCAAGGTGACCGTGACGGACAGCATCGCGGTGACCCTCAGTCCATCGAGTAAGGTCCTGTCAATTGGCGGGACGCAGGTGTTCACTGCTACGATCAGCGGGACTACCGATACCGCGCTAAAGTGGTACGTGAATGGAGTACAGAATGGCGACTTGACGCAGGGCACGCTGACCGGCTGCACCACCGTGGCCCCCTGGCAATGCACCTATAAGGCTGTCAGTGCACCCAGCCCCAACCCGGGGGTTATCGAAGTAGCCAGCGCAGCGGACCCCTCAAAGTTCAAGACTGCCAGCATCAGCGTGGTCGCCAATGTTTTTGGATCGGTCGGCAGCCTGAACTTCGCCCGTTTTGGCCATACGGCAACGCTGCTGACGAGCGGCATGGTACTGATAACGGGCGGCGACGACGACTACGGAGTTACCTTTACCGGCTCTGAACTGTACAACCCCGCCACCAATACTTTCACGGTCACGGGCAGCCTGAACACCAGGCGCGGGACTTTCACCGCGACACTGCTGCCCAGCGGCAAGGTGCTGATCGTGGGAGGCGCCGGCGGCACTGGTTTTCTGGCCAGCGCCGAGCTTTACGACCCCGCCACCGGACTCTTTACCCCCACCGGCAGCCTGAACGTCGCGCGCGAAGCCCACACCGCGACCCTGCTGGACAACGGCAAGGTGCTGATCGCGGGTGGCTGTGGCGCCTACTGCCCCCTGGGCAGTGCGGAGCTTTACGATCCCGTCACCGGAACCTTTGCCCTCACCGGCTATATGAACGATGCTCATAACGGCCACACCGCCACGCTGCTCGACAACGGCATGGTGCTGATCGCGGGCGGGTCCGATAACTCCTACGACCAACCCACTGCCTACGCGGAGCTATATAACCCCGCCACCGGCGCGTTCACCCCGACCGGCGCCCTGAACGCCGCGCGCGAGCTGCACACGGCAAGATTACTGAACGACGGCAAAGTACTGATGACAGGCGGCCGTGACATCATCGGCAGACCCATCGACCGCGCCGAGCTATACAATCCCGCCACCGGAACTTTCACGGATACTGGCGACCTTGTTACCGCACGCTTTCAGCACACCGCGACGCTGATGAACAGCGGCCTAGTGCTGGTCGCAGGCGGACAATCGTCGGGCATCTACCCGTACTACACCGCCACGGCGGAGCTGTACAACCCTGCCACCGGTGCTTTCACCGCCACGGCCAGCATGAGCACCATGCGCGAATATTTCACGTCAACCCTGCTCCCCAGCGGCGCCGTGCTGATGGCGGGGGGATATAACGGGAACCTGTTAGCCAGTGCAGAGCTGTACGAACCCGGCACTTTCTCTCCGCCCGGTCTCGAATCAATTGCCGTCACCCCCGTCGACCCCACGCTCTCTCCAGGAACGAACCAGCAGTTCATCGCGACGGGCACCTTCAGCAATACCGGTCCGCAGCAGCTTGCCTCGGTCACGTGGAGTTCATCGAATATGGCCGTGGCGCAGATCAGCAACGATGCCGGCAATCACGGGCAGGCCGTGGCTATTGCTCACGGAAGCGTAACCATCAAGGCCGCTGCCGGTGGGATCAGCGGCTCGACGACGTTGATCGTGCGCGCCGCCGGTTTTGTTGACACCGCTGGCAGCCTGAACACCGCGCGCTACGCGCACACCGCCACCCTGCTGAACAATGGCCTGGTCTTGATTGCCGGCGGCTATAACTCCAGCGATTACGTAGCTACTGCGGAGCTGTATAATCCCGCCACCAGAACCTTTGCGCCCACCGGCAGCCTGCACGATGCGCGCTACGGGCACACGGCGACGCTCTTGAACAACGGCATGGTGCTGATCGCGGGAGGCGTGGACTCGACCACCTTCCCCACCACCAGCGCTGAGCTGTACAATCCTGCCACCGGAACGTTCACCGCTACCGGCAGCCTGCACACCGCGCGCACTGAGCACACCGCGACACTGCTCGCGAACGGCATGGTATTGATGGCGGGCGGCGATGACTCGAGCTTTGACCCAACCACCAGCGCGGAACTGTACGATCCCTCGACCGGGACCTTTACGCCCACTGGCAGCCTGCATACCGGGCGCATGCACCATACGGCGACGCTGCTTGCGAGCGGCGACGTGCTGCTGGCGGGAGGCGTCGCCTACGGCCACGTTTACCTGGCTAGTTCCGAGCTGTACAACCCCTCGAGCGGAACCTTCACCCCCAGCGGCAGCCTGCACACCACGCGCGCCCAGCACACGGCGACGCTATTGAAGGACGGCAGGGTGTTGATGGCTTGCGGCGAGGCGACCAAAACTGGTCCATCCCTGGCCAGCGCCGAGCTGTACAATCCCTCGACCGGGAGCTTTACCCTCACTGGCAGCCTGAATGCGGCGCGGTGGGCTCACACGGCGACTCTACTCGCGAGCGGCATGGTGCTGATGGCAGGCGGCACTCCCGACGGCACTACGGCCCTCGCCAGTGCGGAGCTCTACAATCCCACGGCGGGGACCTTCACCCTCACCGGCAGCCTGGGCACCGCGCGTTATGAGCACACGGCAACGCTGCTTGCTAACGGCATGGTTTTGATTGTGGGCGGCCTGGACACCAGCGCACTGAGCAGCGCGGAGTTGTTCTAGTCCATGCCCGCTGTCCCAGCCCTGGAATTGGCGCTGCTTTCTCCAAAGGCTTGACGAGGCGCGGCAGTAAGGGCAGTAGCACTCACTTCCCCGCATTTCCCGGGCCGCCGACCGGGTAAATCTTTGGCAGGCGATCGGCCACTGGTGGCAGATTGGGGAAGGGCGCGTGCGGCTCGGTTTGGTACCAATAGGCCACGGAATAAAAATTGTCTGAGCGGTGGTTGGCGTTGCCGTGCTCGATGGTGGCGCGAATTGATTTGGTGAAGTTAATTGGCGAATCGAGGTGGAATCGGTACACCGACCACCTGCTGCCCGCCAATTCCGGGCCCGTCACTGGGGCCCCGAACATCAAATACGAAAATGGCTTGCCTCCAAAATCCCACCCGCCGGAAAAATAGTCTTCCGTACCCGTGCCCTGAATGCTGGGAACTTTTTCGCCGTCGATAAAAAACATATCGTCGCCTTCGCCCCACCATTTATCCTGGTTCTGCAACACCGACATCGTCACACCAACGTAATGCCCCCTCCCCGTGGCCTCCATCCAAACGTAATTGCCTTCACCCGTAAGATTGGTCTTGTTGTCGACAAGCGAGTCCTGGTTGGTGGTCCACTGGTTGGTCCAACCCTTGCAGGGGGCGCATTGACGGTACTGCGCGTGAAAGTAAAGCGTACCGGGAGGCAGAGGGTGTTTGTAGGCCTGGTAATCGACGTGGTAGTAGACGCGAGCCGCCAAGGCGCCCTCGTTCGAGAGTGTGATCGTTCCCCGCTTTTCGAAAGGCATGGGAAAGTAGCAGTTCAGCGCCTCGCTGTTTCCAACGGCCAAAGGGAGCGACTGGTAAGGGATATTTTCGCCGAGGCCCAGGCCGTAAAAGTCACCGAGGGGAGCTTCCACGCTCGGAGTCGATTCGTTGTCCCAATACATGCGCAGAACCAGCTTCTTCAGGTACAAAGGATCGAAACTCGAGAGGGTAAACCAGATATGCGTGATGTCGCCAGGCCCCGCCTCATCGAACACGGTCAGCGTTTGACCAGCAGCCAGCAGTTTGTTGTCGGCGTTCGCGCCCGTGACGTCGTAGCTCGAGACGCGCCTGGAAACATAATCCTGCTGCTGCGTTAGGTCCGGGAATATTCCTCCCAGACTCTGTGAAGCTACGAATCGCGGCAAGACAACGATGGTCACCAGCGCCGCCAGCAGAAAGCATATCTTTCGCATTGAGTTCTCCGAGAATTTCAGAGTGATAGCCACGGTCTCGTGGTAGCGAAATGGTCGCGAGAGGCTACGAAACCCAGCCATGATGGGTGCCGGCAACATGCCAAGCCCCATTTGTTTTCCGCATTAGGACGTATCCACCACTGCCGCATTCTCCCTCGCAAAAGAAGTCGGCGTAAATGATAGCTTCGGTTCTGTCAAGATTGATTCCGGGCTGTGATACGGCCAGGTAACCTATGCCCTTCGGGAAAAGCTGGCGGAACGTGTGTGTATTGTCGCTCGTAAACTCGTCATACCTTACATAAATAACTTCAACATCCTTTGGCACGAGCGGCTCTGCATGAATATCTGAGGGGACGATATTTCTTGCTATAAAACTGGCGCGGGTTGCAAACCCCAACTGGGGAAACCTCAGGTTTTTATCAAACAGCAGCTTCCATTTCTCCCGCCACAAACCCCACCTCACGGGTCCCTCACTGATCCCTTCTAAAGTCCGCCATGACGGGCTTTCCGCATCACGCTGCACCACGATTTGGACGCTTTGTCCTGAACTCAAGCCCCGGGTATTACTGGAAATTGTCTCTGAAAGGAACGCCGAAAGAACTTCTCTGCTTTCCGCCCCCGCACGCCGTTGCTCAACAAGGAAGAGCAAAAGGAGACCAAACAGCAGGGCTCCGGCGCCTAGCACCGAGCGGATCACGAACTTGGTAAATCGATTGAGTTTCATAACAAAGGGTCCTTTTCCCGCAAGGCAACCGTGGGGACAGACACCGTGTTTACGAGATCTTCGCTCACGAGGGGCGTCACCCGGCCGACACCCTTCCCGAAAACAATTCGTGCCTTTCATGCCCTCCACTGAACGAAGTATAAGGTGCCAAGTGGTACCACAGACGAATCCAATTGTCATCACCGATTTAGCCAACGACACTTTGTCGCTTGACAACACGAGCCAAATAGTATAGGCTAGATATGCGATGAAGACCGGACGCATAGCCGCCACCCCTGCGAAATTCCCACCCACTCACCCGGCCTTGAAATCAGCGCGCAAAATAAGAATATTTGACGTTCGAAGCCGGAATATCATTGAAAGCAAATGGGCTCAAAAAAGTGCTCCGGATGAGTTGATGAATACGAACGAGTTATCACGTTTTTCCGGATGACTTGATGAAGAGAAGCGAGATAAGCTCTTAAGAAATGGTGGATCGCGAGATGTGAGGGGATCTGTCGTGATTGGCTGGAAAAACATTCAACTATTCCCGCATGGGCAAGCTCGGCTGACCTCCCAAGGAAGTCGGGCGGGAAGCACTCCAGAAAAAAGCAAATATGAAGGTCGATCTGGCTATGTGTATGATAACAAGTCGAAAGTGACATAATGACCGGGAAACATTCGGACATTTTGCCTGTATCGAACCATTTCTAACAGCACCTTCTCCCCTTTCGCTCGCAGTCTGTAGCGGACCGCGTCTTCGGAATGCAGAACGGCGGCTCTCCGCAGACATCCTCTTGCGCGCTTCGCCTTCCTCTGTCACCATGAACGTTAGTGTTCTGGCGCCGGCATCCTCGCGGTGCACTCAAGACTGAAACCAGTCAGCAGCACAAAACCACAGGCAGGTGTACCTGTGCCATCGATTCGATGAACCCATGCAGTGGCTCGACTCACCTTGTGATTCCGGATGCGTCCAGCGCCTGGCGCGCGAAGTCAACCTTTCGCCGCTGGTGGCGCGCTTGCTGGTGCAGCGGGGGATTACTGAACCCGCGGCGGCCCACGCATTTCTTCACCCCAGTCTGACGCAACTCCATTCCCCTCACCTCATGGCCGGCATGCGTGAGGCCGTAGAGCGATTGCAGCGGGCGCTGGCGCAGCGCGAGAAGATCCTGATCTACGGCGACTACGATGTGGACGGCACCATGGCCGTGGTGGTGCTGCTCACCACGCTGCGCATGCTGGGCGCTGACGTGGAGGCTCACGTTCCCCACCGCCTCACCGATGGCTACGGCATGCGTGTTCCGGTGGTGGAAGAAGCCGCCGCGAACGGCTTCCGCGTCGTGATCAGCGTTGACACCGGCATCCGCGAGCAAGAGGTCCTGAACCGCGCGCGCGAACTGGGCGTGGACTGCATCGTGACTGATCACCACCTGCCTGACGGCCACCTGCCCATCGCCTGCGCCATCCTGAATCCGCGGCGCCCTGACTGCAACTATCCGGAGAAATCGCTGGCCGGAGTGGGAGTGGCATTCAAGCTGGCGCAAGCCCTATTGGGCGAGCGCATGAATGAAAGGCTGCTGCAATCCTTTTTGAAAGTCGTCGCCATTGGCACGATTGCCGACGTCGTTCCGCTGCTGGGTGAGAATCGCGTCATCGCTCGTTTTGGACTGGAAGCGCTGCGGCAGCCCGCGCAATCAGGCCTAGCGGCGTTGATTG
>Ga0206987_1058_pt2 | contig 24087 bp, 18 predicted proteins | sample Alteio_BWMinCont_11_FD_153281 | JGI IMG/M metagenome (GOLD analysis project Ga0206987, IMG submission 153281) | Enriched cells from forest soil in Barre Woods Harvard Forest LTER site, Petersham, Massachusetts, United States -... | ecosystem: Environmental > Terrestrial > Soil > Temperate forest >... | reverse complement strand
AATAGTTCCCAGGGTAAGGGGTATGAATTCTTGTCCATCCTTCCGAATATAAACATTTTTATAAAATATAGACCACGTAGGGGATAATGGCACATATGTATGTAAAGGATCAAACCCATACAAAATGGCATAATCAGCACTTTGAATGCCATAAGCCACATTCCCTTCTATAAGAGCTCCCGGTTCGGAACCTGCTGCGTCACATTTGCAATGATTAATAAAATCTGGTTTACTATTCCAAACCGAGCCACTCGCACACATTGATGTGACGGGATTAAAAATAACGCCATTGTTTCTATTATTTATCCATTGTGATATCCTATCTGCAATGGTTTGTGCCATGGTGGTTAAATTATTACCCAAGTAAGCCGGATTTCCAGCGGCGGGAAGCAATTTGGTTACGATTGCAAGTCCGGTAAACAATTGGGTAAGTTCATCTGTGGACAGAGGATTAGGACCACTCCGTCTGCTATTAAAAATCGCGCATGCTCCTGTAAAATGCCCACCATATGTATTAATTCCTGTTATAAAACTTGTCTGTAATGTATTAGCCTGATAATATGTAGGATCACCGGCAACACCATTAGGCGGGGGTGATAGCCCCTTATTCAAATCGTTTTCCACATAATCTCCATTTTCCCAATCATTCAGAAAATTGGAACTGACGTCATCCCGAATCATAAAGCCATTCAAATCTCCGGGGACAACTGTATATGTAGAGCCTGCGAAATAGTGTAGCCAATATCCCTCTGCATTTTGGTCTAAGCGCACTGCTGCCGCCAGCGCATAATACAATTCTTCGAGGGTACGCGCTTTCTGGCTTGCGCTGGCTGTATCGCTTGCCTGTGTATAGAGTAAATAATATTCCGATGCCAATACGCCTATGTAATAACCTAAGGGAGTGGGTTCATCTTCATACTTTACCTGTCCTGCAGTTCTGTCAGGAGAAATCAGGCTGCATCCGCTATCGCTTCCTACTACCACAAAATCTTTAAGTCTTTCCCTATATTCCCAATACTTTTGTAAGTTTTGAGCGGGGGTAGAGCAGGGTTGTGCATTTAATCTAGATACACTATAAATACTCAGTAAAATAAAAATAAATGTTTTCATATTTGATATTTATAAAATAAAGCCAATCATAAATCCTAATTTCATATCAGGGTATATGCTTGTTCCAGTTGTATGTATAGGCGTATTAAATGGCTGATAAGTTCCCGGGGTAATACCATAACCCAATATTGTCAGTGAATTATAGTCTCCAAGTTCATCAATGTCAATAATTTTATACCGCATGCCCGCACCTATAAACCATTCAAAAAATAACCCTCCTCGGTTACCCTTCGGTCTGTATTGTTTTCCATATACTATATCAACTGTATAGACACTTACTTTTGCATTTTCAAAATACAATACCTCGCTATGGTCGGCATCATAAGTAGAACCCAAAAAAGTAGATGGGTCTATTATATTGTCCATCTGCTCTGCCTCTGTTTCATAAATACTCTTAATATCCCACCTACGATAAAAAAACTGGAATGACACATATTTCTTTTTCTTCCTATAACAATAAATGCCACCTCTGATGGTGTACCCTGTCCCATTTGGTTGCGTTGCGGCGGTATAGCTATCGAAATTTTGGTCATACCCTCCGCCAATGTAAGCATCCATGTTTTTAAATATTCCATTTTGCCCCCGTGTTCTTTTGATAGGGAATTGAATGATAACACCATACTCCCCATTTGTTGTCACTCCTGTTGCTATAAGCGAAGGGTTAATTTTTATAATAACACCTTTCGATATAGCACTGTCTCCCTGAAAAGTTTCTTGAGAAACTCCCGGGTGAAACTGCGAAAAAACAGGATTCACAAAGAACCCCATTAAACAAAGAAATGCAAGAATGCTTTTCAATATTATCTACTTTTAATTTCGGTTTTCAATTCTTCGATTTCTTTTTGCTGTTGCAAAACATATAATGTAAGCTCTTCCACCTTTTGCAATAACTGGCTATTCATTTTTCCTAATTCAACACCATCACTGCTTTCCATATCCTGTGCAGAAGCAATGCCGGGCAAATGGTGGTTTAAATTTAAATAATTCTGCAAATCAGCTAAGGGCATCAAGGTATAGTTCTTATCAAAAACAAAATCGCAGGTGCCGAATACACACACTTTAACTTCATTGGCGCGTACAACTCCTTTTACATCTAACATATAATTGCTGGGAGTGGTTCCAATGCCAACTTTGCCCGCTATATAGGTAACTCCGCCCGTATCTATGCTAAACCGGTTTGTCAGCTTGGTGGGATTAACTACTGTAAACTGTGTAACGGAATTAGCACTCGAAACGCTCAATGGTGCTTGGGGAAACCCGGTCATAGCAGCTTCACCAACACCTACCCAGGTGCAATATTTTGTTACCAATGCTGCCCCATTAAAAATGTATTTTTTATACCATATGGGGTTATTGGTATCGCATGTAGTAATAATCGGCACAATTGGATAAAGAACATTATTCAACGTATGACCATTTAAAGCAAGCAGTTTTCCGTGTTTATCAATTCCCATAAAATCGGTTGTGGTATCGGTAACTATTCCGGATATTTTAACATAGCCTGTTGTGGAGACCGTATCGGCGCTGGTGGTCCAGCTTGATTGAGCAAGGCTTGTTTTGCACGAAATAATAATAATTCCAAAAATCAATAGAGCTATCCTGTGGTGATAGGTGGTGTATGTCATAATTTATAATTTTAGGAGATAAAGATATTTAATTTAATTTAATAGAATACAGATTACAATATAAAACTAAAAATACTTGGTTAATTATCATATAATTTACTCTGAGTAGCGTATATTTGCTTTTGCATGATCATAAAAAAGCATTTCCTATTGATTGGTTTCCTACTTTGTTTAATAGCAAACGTAGTGACTGCGCAATACAATGTGTTGCTTAATTTTAATAATAAAAATGGAGCACAACCCGATGGATCTTTGACGCTTTCGAGGAACAAGTTGTATGGAACAAGCTCTGAGGGAGGACCCAAAGGTTGGGGTACTGTATTTTCTATAGATACTGATGGCAGCCATTATAAGGACTTACTTGATTTCAGTGGCCCTAATGGTGCAGAACCTTTCGGTTCCGTAACACTTTCCGGGAACAAGTTATATGGAATGACCAGCCAGGGAGGAACACATGGTTATGGTATTATATTTTGCATCGATACAGATGGCAGCCACTATAGAGACGTGTTTAATTTTGATGGTACAACCGGGGAAATGCCTAATGGTTCCTTAACGATTTCCGGAAACAAATTATACGGAATGACCTTTTATGGCGGAGCGAATGGTTGGGGAGTCGTATTTTCTGTAGACACGGGCGGGAATAATTATAAAGATATACTTGATTTCAACCCTCCGAACGGAGAAGGGCCTATGGGTTCTTTAACGCTTTCCGGAATCAAATTATATGGAATGACAGAATTTGGGGGGAAATACAGCAATGGCTTGATATTTTCTATAGATACGAATGGCAGCAATTATAAGGAAATGCTTGATTTCAATGGTACGAATGGCGCCTTACCTTTTGGTTCCTTCCTACTTTCCGGGAACAGGTTATATGGAATAACCTCCGCGGGAGGATCAAAAGGAGATGGTAATATATTCTTCATAGATACCAGTGGTAAAAATTATAAAGATTTATTTGATTTCAATGGCACAAATGGAGAAGAGCCTTTTGGCTCTTTAACACTTTCCGGGAACACCCTGCATGGAACAACCACAATTGGAGGTGCATACCAGGATGGCAACTTGTTTTCCATTGATACCAATGGCAACAACTACCAGGAGCTATTTGATTTTGATGGCGCTAATGGAAAATACCCTTCCAGTGACCTAACTCTTTCCGGGAACAAGCTATATGGAGTTGCGGGTGGCGGAGTGGATACCGATGGACTTGTTTTTAGTTTTTATGCGCCTTTGAATGTTCACATAACCGGGACTTCCCCAAGTTGCCAAGGGAATAATGATGGAGAAACCATAGCCTACGCCAGTGAAGGGAAAACACCATATAGTTACAAATGGGCGCCGGGTGGCAGCACAAAAGATACCCTTACAGGCTTAAGTGCAGGCACCTATACAGTTACGGTAACCGATAGTTCTCATTCCACTGCAACATCAAGTTTTGTAATAACGCAGCCAACAGCTTTAACAACTTCTATAGGAGCTCCCAAGAATATTCTATGTAACGGAGGTATCGATAGTGCAACGGTAAATGTAAACGGAGGAACTTCTCCTTACTCTTATGCATGGTTACCTTCCGGTGGCACCAATGCTATAGGAACAGGACTTACAGCGGGAACCTATACGGTAACTGTTCGAGATAGTAATAACTGCAGCGCTACTTCTTCTGTCACCATAACTCAGCCAACGGCTATGGTTATTACAAAAGATTCAATAAATGTAACCGATGCCAGTGTGTGCAATGGCGGAGCTTCGTTAACCGTAAGCGGTGGTACCATACCCTATAAATATATTTGGAGCCCCGGTGGCGGAACAAATGATACTATTAGCGGGAGATGCGCCAACTATTACTGCTGTAGAATCACGGATCATCACGGTTGCATGCAGAACATTTGCGTAACTATTTTAGACATCACCGGAACAAGTACTATAATATCTCCTACAGAATTGGTAAATATCTACCCCAACCCAAGCAATGGCGTTTTTCAATTAGAAATTAGGAATTACGAATTAGGAGTTACTAATACGGTAGAGATTTATAATGTGCTTGGAGAGCAAGTGTATTCTCAATTCCTAATTCCCAATTCTCAATTCCTAATTAATCTAAGTAGCCAACCCGATGGAGTTTATTTATACAGAGTTATTACTGAAACGGGTAATATGATTGGGCAAGGGAAACTAGTAATAGAAAAGTAGGTTGAGTAATAGATTGCCAAGTGTAAGAACTTATCCCAGCCATTGACTTTTTCTGAAAGCACTTTTTTGTACTTTATTTTCGCAGAACAGTAATCAGCGTAGATACTGACGACCGACAACTGACCACTGATAACTAACTTGCAATTTTTCAATTCTATATTATTTTAATATAAACTGCTTTATAATACACTCAAAATCAAATCATTAAAAATTCACCAAAACTGCCACTTATAATTATTTCATATTAAAATCTATATTAAATCTATAATTAATCATATTTATATTGCCACGCTTCGCTCGCAATGATGAGAATGACTTTATACCGTATTCAGCTTTTCTAAAAACTGCTCTTTATACAGCCCTCCGAGGGGCACGCAGTTTTCGTTTTCGAGTATTACCTTGGCATGGTCGATGGTAGAAACCTTGTCGACCGCTACAATAAACGAACGGTGTATGCGTACAAAGCGTTCGGCCGGCAGCTTGTCCTGTATGCCTTTCATGGTCGAGCGTACCATGTACTTGTTGTCCTGGGTGAATATGTTCACATAGTCTTTCAGCGCTTCTATGTATAAAATGTCGTTTATTTTCAGGCGGATGAGCTTGGAATCTGTTTTTATAAATAAAATATTATTGTCGGTATCGTGCTTATGTAATTTAAGCAATATTTCATTTTCTCTTTTCAGTTCCTCTTCCTCCCCGAAACGGGCTAAAGCGGTTTCAATGGTGGCGCGCAAATCGTTGGCTTTAAAAGGTTTTACCAGGTATCCGAAAGGAGAGGACGATCTGGTGCGTTCAAGGGTATCTTCATCCGAATAGGCTGTAATGAAAATTACGGGTATATTATGTCGTTGCCTTATTTCCCTGGCGGCTTCAATGCCATTCATGTCGCCTTTCAGCATCACATCCATCACCACTATATCGGGCCTCTTTTCGGCTGCCATGTCCATGGCTTCCTGCCCGCCTACTGAATGTCCCACTACGTTGTATCCTAACTTGGTTAGGGTAAGCGACATATCTTTTGCAATAATTACCTCATCTTCTACTATGAGAACACTCGCATTTTTCATACTGCTGAATTAATGGTTGTAAAAATGAAGTAGTTTTATTTACAATAGTTTATGTTTTTTTTAAGGGGGTTTTAGTTTTTATTTTATAGAAAAAAATGAGCAGGCAAGAATGTACCTGTATCTGTTATGGTTATGTTCAGTTTAGGGTTTATGCTTCTTCAGCAGGCTTTTTTTATGAGGGAATTGAAAAGCAAAGATATTATATTTATGTGAAATATGCAGCTACTATTTTAGATTTGACATGGAACGGCTACTATTAGTTTAATGAGCCATTAAAAAAAGCACCCCGGTTGTTTTTCCGGAAGGAAGCGTCGGAAAGACCGGAGTGCATTCACACACAGAGAGCGGATGATAATAAAAAGGCCTAGTATTCCCGGCCTTCTTCTTCACCCTCGTGAAGTTCCATTTCGGCGTTTTCAACTTCTTCTATAACAGCCGAAGCATAATCCTTTACAGGCACTTTCCATTCGCCTTCGGGACTGGCAAAAAGCAATTCATTCGGGGTTGGATATTTGCCTGCTTTTTCTTTTGGTTCGGCAGCATACAAGTATCCCCATTTTAATTCGCTTTGGTTTTCAAAAAGTTGCAATGCTTCTTCCTGGGCATTCAGCACAGATTTGAATTCCTTGAATTCTTTTTCGGTTCTTTCAGCCGGTTGTCCTTGTGGCTGTGCAACCGATAACAGGCTGTGAATGCCGGTACCCTTAAGCCCTTCGATGAGGGTGCGGGTAATGGTAACATGTTCCTGCGGATTGGTTTGCCTGGGCGTGTGGGTAGAAATTACCACATCATGGCCTTGTGCATATTTACGCACATCTTCTTTTTTGCGCATATCACCTTTCACCACTTTCAGGTTAGGATGCTTTAATGGAAATTCCTTTTCATCGGTTATAATGGCGGTAACCGTGTGCCCTCTCCGGAGGGCTTCTGTTGCTACGCGTTGCATGGCTTCTCCCGAAGTCCCGAACAGCGCAATTTTTTGTGTACTCATGGCGTTAACGAATAAAAAAATTACTGTTTTATTGAATTGTTCGCAAGGTAATCTCTCTTCCATTTTTTGTTTCAACTTTTCGGTAAAGCTTGAAAAATAAGGGTTGAAAATGGAATAAGAATCGGCGAATAAATAGAGAAGGAATAAAGGATTAAAACCACTAAATATGCAGACAAAAAAAGCCCTGACATTAACGTCAGGGCTTTTCCATTTATTGTTTTGTCAATAGTTATTCCGTGATAACCATTTTCTTGGTTATGGTATTTCCGTTCACATTAAATGTGTAGAAGTAAATACCCGGAGTGAATGTGTTAGCATTGATGTTAACTTGATATTGACCGGGAGCAACATTGCCATAGTTGGTAGCAGTTACCACTCTTCCGGTAATGTCGTATATGGTAAAAGTAACGTCGGAAGCTTTCGTTAAGCTATAGTTAATAGTTGTTTGTTTGTTGAATGGGTTAGGATAATTTTGACCGATAGATAACCCGGAACCATTGATATTATTCACACCTAATGCTTTTGTATAGGAAACTTCAGCAAACATGGTAATATCCTGGAACGGAAGTGCGCTGGTAACGCTTGGTGAGGAACAACCATAACCTATACCGCCGTCTCCGGCTACCAATTCAGGTAGTGTAATAGGTGAACCGGTGTGTCCGGGCAAAAAATACTCGTAGCCGGTGGTAAAACTATTTACAGTCATTTGATGTGTTCCTGCTTTATTGGTTACTGAAATAGCATGTCCAACATAGGTAGTATCAGGTAGTTTTTCGCTAGGACTGCTGCAGGTAAATTCAGGGTAGGAATAAAGGAAACCCATGCTGTCTCTTTTATTGCTTGCTAAATAGGCCATAACCACTGCAAATTTGCCTGTGCCCGGTACGGTAACATGTGGCGCAAAATCAAGCAGGCGCAAGTGCAACCAATTTTTACCTTTTCCGGAAAGGCCGGTATCTTGTATAATCAGGGTACTCCAAAGCGATGTATTGGTAGGTATTCCGTTAGCATCTACCGAATTTATGGAAATTAAAAGAGAATCAGCTACTCCTGATACGTTTTGTTGCCCTACCGGGATGAACAGTGAGTCAACTTCCACGCCTTGCGTTGTATAGTCACCCTTTAAGGTATTCGGGTTAATCAACGTATCAAACGACACAGCACAGTTGACCAATAGTAGATTGTTGGTATTATTTTTACCTGTATCTCCAGGACCATAATGTGCATTCATACTTTGGATAAAGAAACCACTTAATAGTTTCGGGGATGCAGAATAGGAAACGCCCTTTTTAGAAGCCTCTACGGAATCTACAAAGGGGTAATCTAAAAATAAATAATTGGGTGCACTGGCTACCTTCCCCACATTTGATAATTTCTGAATAGCAGGATCGTTCTGGGAAATAATAGCACGTTGGGCAGTATTGTAAGTGCCCAGAGAGGTATTCTCCACGTTTTGCGCCATAGCGCCGAAAGCCACCAATGAGAAGCTGGCAGTAGTAATTGTCTTAAGAAAGTTTTTCATAGTTTTTTTTGAAGTTTTAAATTTGAACTCAGTATACAAGACGTATGGAGTCTGCATAAGGTTGGTAAAGATAGAATATAAAACAGTGCCAAATGGAACAAAAACGATATGGAAGTATTTTAGGGCGTTGATATCTCTTATCTTTTAGAAGGTGGATGCCCTAAATATATCCGGTTGCTATCCCTGTTCCGGTATTTGGAATGAACGGAATCGATATCGTAATACCACAGATCGCCTGTTTTAATATCTATAACAAATGGAGAATTAGATACCCTGTACCTTCCCCGATCTCTGCTACATCCGGTGGAAAAAAAGGTTATCAAAACGATAGCTGCAAGGGCTGTTTTTTTATATTAGGGTTTATTTTCCGCCGGTTTTAAAATTATTTCTTCCGCTTAAAATACTTGCTAATATAATCAATGGCTAAAAACAGCAGAAACAGCAGTAAAGCAAATAGTACCATGTACACGACAAAGACAGCGAACATTACTGATCTGGGAAAGCCTACTTGATTTAATAGAATATGGTTCAATCGCATTTATAATTTATCGGTCAATGATAGACGTGAGCCAGTTTGAATTTATTTAATCAGTAGTTGTTAGATTGAAGTGTTCAATTTTATATGTATTGAATAAGTCAGTAACTTCTTTTAACCTGGAATAAGGTTGTTTTTGGGAACATCTTAACGTAGTATTCTTTTTTTGTATTCCAGATATATTCTTTTTTATAAAGCTATCGAGTTGATTCAAATTTTTAAGTTTTATTGGTTTACTATCATACCATACACAATAGCCTTTTTCTCTTAATTCCACTACAAATAGTGTTGAACTGTCAACTTTGTGGGAAACAATAGTAGGCACCTGGCACTTCAAAGGCACAAGGGTGGTGTAGGTATATATAGTATCTCTTTTTTTATGTAAACTGCTGTCAGTTTGTCCAAAAGCAGCAATAGTAAATGAAAGGGATACTATTGTAATTAAAAGGGGTTTCATGTTTTGTTTATACAAAACTATTAATTTTTGGGTGTTATGCTTGTTGAGAATCTGTAAAACAAAATAGCTTTGATTACCAAGCAATTAGGCCACGTAAACTTGCAAAACCGTAAAATAAGGTAAAATATAAAAGGTGGCTTAAATCGCTTTCTCCACAGGAATTACTACCAAATATTAACGAATTGTATTTTGTATAAAAAGAATTTATATATTTGAATCTTACTTGTTATGAAAACCCAACGTTTGTTCAAAACCAAACGTTAAAAACCGATACATACCTATACCAAAAAACTACCCGGATGAAGCTATATCGCCTACCACTTCTTCTTACCCTCTCACTCACTCTATTCACTTTTTTTCAACCGCTACAGGCACAATCAAGCCTTCCTAAACCGAATGGGAAAGGACTCGGAGCCAAATCGAAAGTGAAATGGACCTCAAATCCGTTCGACCACCAGGTATTTATTGAAAACGGCGGACAATTTACCGGGCCCGAAAATGGCGATAAAATACTATATGGCGCACAGGTAGGCGACCTGTTTGTGTTTATCACCCCGCATGGCCTCATTTATAAATTTACCCAGCACCCCGAAGCAAGCCTTAGCCCTGATAAAAAACGCCTTATAATGGCCGACCCCGATGATGTAAACTGGAAAAAAGCCAGATCAATCGACCATTATGTAACCGCTACCTGGGAAGGTTCGAACGGTGCATCAAACGTTGTTGCAGGTGAAGAAAAAACAAATTACTACACTTACCCCGGAGCCGATGGCAAAAGCACCATCAAGGTAAACATCTTTAAAACCCTGACTTGCCTGAATGTATATCCGGGCATTGATATAAAATATTCATTCATTCCGGGGAAAGACGGATTTGAGTATGCCCTCATTGTTCACCCGGGCGCTAACGTGTCGGACATACAGTTGAAATACGACGGCACCAAAAAAATGTATATTGATAAACAAGGTAACGTACAAATCAACAGCGGTTGGGGAACCTTTACCGACCACGCCCCTGTTAGCTTCGCCGACGGAGATTCGGCTGCCCGGTTTGCTTCTTCATACCGCCTGCTGAATAATGTAGAGTCATTCCATGTAACCAACCCTGACCCATTCAGAACCTTGGTGATTGACCCCTGGGCAACTAACTGGACCACCTCTTATGCAGGTATAGGCGGATTTACGGGAGCTTATGATTTAGATTATGACTATGCAGGAAACGTATATATCTACGGAGCCTACAATCCCTTCCAATTGGCCAAATACAATGCTTCGGGTGTACAGATATGGACATATAACACAACTTTCCCAAACCAATATTTCGGATGCTTTTGTGTAGATAAATACACCGGTATTTCATTTTGTTTCGAAGGATTTGGCGGAGGCGGTTATGCCTATACCGATAAGGTGAGCACCAACGGTGCACTTATAAACCAAAAAACTTCGGGCACCCTTGATGAACAATGGAGGGCAGCCTACGATTTATGCAGCCATGAGATTGCCATTGCCGGAGGTGGCATAAGCCTTAGCCTGCAAGCCGCAACCCTGGATACGGCCAACAGCACCTATACTTCAGTAAACGTATTGGGCCTGTCGCCGGGCACGGGGTATCATGATTTGTGCCTCGTAGCCTGCGACCCGCTGGTAGATAGTACATACATGGCCTCTACCTGGACGTATGCAAATACAAAACTTGATAATAATGTATTGATGAGTTTCCCGATGCCCTCCCTTTCACCAACGGGCCTGAAAACTTACGACGGACTTAATTTTCAGGAATGCGCAAGCCCCAAGTACGTGGCCACCGGTCCCGGAAATACCAATGGTATGAACGGAATGGCCATCAGCCCTAACTGGCTCTATACCTACGATGGAGATAGCCTGCAACAAATTGATAAAGGTACCGGGGCCATTAATTCCAAGGTAAATGTATCGGGTACTTATTTTAACTGGGGAGGTATAGCTGTAGACCTGTGCGATAATATTTACCTCGGCAATAGCGACAGCGTGGATATATACGATGGAGGCTCGATGAGTTACAAGGGTTCTATCGGCGCATTTAAGGGAAATGTTTTTGATGTAGTATTGGGCAACGGCGTTCTTAGCGGGCACGACAGCATATTATATGTTTGCGGTAAAGGATTTGTATCGAGCATAGAAATTGATCCACCAAGCCCTCCGACCATAAAAAAATCGAAAGTATTTCACTGTTCCTGTATATGCAGCGCAACAGGACTATTGAGCTTTTGCGGCAATGTAGATACCGGCGCCAATGCTACCTACCTGTGGAGTAACGGGCAAACTACCTATACGGCAACCGGCCTCTGTCCCGGCAATACCTACACCCTTACGGTAAGCTTAGGATGCTCCCAGCAATATACCGATACGTTCAATATGCCGCTTACCGATACCTTCCACATGTCATTCGCCACTATCGATCCCACCTGCGGGCTTTGTAACGGAAGCGCTACCGTTACGGCTAATGGCGGCGGCACACCTTATACCTACCTGTGGACACCCAGCAATCAAACTACTAAAACCGCTACCGGCCTGTGCGTAGGAACATATACGGTGAGCGTAACCGATTCATGCGGCGATATTACTACTGCAACCGTTACTATGACCACAGCGGGGCTTACTATTAATACCACCATCAATTCGAACGACAAATGCAATGGCAATTGTAATGGCAGCGCCAGCGTAACGGTATCAGGAGGAACCTCTCCCTATACCTATGCCTGGACTCCATCGGGAGGGAAAAGTGCCACCGCTACGGGTCTATGTGCAGGAACATATACCATCAGCGTAAAAGATATAAATGGTTGTTTGGGTACGGCTACAGCCGTCATAACGCAGCCTCTACCCATTACGGCCACCAAAACGGTTACCAATGTCTTATGTAACGGGGGCACGGGCAGCGCCACCATAACAGCAAGCGGGGGTACTACGCCATACAACTATTTCTGGAACCCCTCTGCGCAAACGAATGCCACAGCCACTGGACTTAAAGCGGCTACCTACACCGTAACCATAACCGATGCCAATTCATGTACAGGAAGCACTGCTGTACTTGTTACACAGCCTGTAGTATTAACAGCCAGCATAGCCACACCTACCTATCCACCATGTAACGGGGGCGTAGGCAGCGCTATGGCCAGCGGAGGCGGAGGCATATCGCCTTATACGTATTCCTGGAGCCCTTCCGCACAAACCACGGCCACGGCTACCGGGCTTTCGGCAGCAACCTATACTGCAACAGTTAAAGACGTGAACGGATGCACGGCCACAACCAGCGTAGTAATAACCCAGCCGACCGTAGTAAAAGCTACCATAGCGGTTACCTATCCGGCATGTAATGGGAACAAGGGCAGCGCCACGGTAACAGCCACCGGCGGAACCCCCGGCTATAAATATTTGTGGACTCCTTCAGGACAAACCGTTGCTGCAGCCACCGGGCTTGGTGTAACAATTTATACCGTAACAGTAACCGATTCGCACGGGTGCACAGGCACAGCCAGTATTAATATTACACAACCTGCCGTACTAACTGTAACGGCTACCTTCAACCAGGCAACATGCAACCTGGCCAACGGAAGCGCCACGGCTACACCTGCGGGCGGAACATCACCTTATGCATACTCCTGGAGTCCGGGTGGGCAAAGCAATGCCAACGCTGTGGGACTTAAAGCAGCTACCTACACGGTAACCGTAAAAGATAATAATGGATGTTCGGCGAGCACATCGGTAACGGTAACACAACCTTCGGCGGTGGTGGCTACTATTACCAGTGTTAAAAACGCAATTTGTAATGGAACCCCCACCGGAAGCGCAACAGTTACCGCCAGTGGCGGAACAGCGCCCTACGGCTACATATGGAGCCCTGCGGGCGGCAATGGAGCTACCGGAACAGGACTTACAGCCGGGAACTACACCGTAACCGTGAGAGACAACAACGGATGCACCACTACGGCCACTACGATAATAACACAACCTGCCGCAATGGCAGTAACCGTTACTGGCCTCCCCATACCTTGTTTGGGCCATAATGCCGTTTACAGCGCTACTGTAAGCGGCGGTACAGGGCCTTATAACTATACCTGGAACCCGGGTAACCAAAGCGGCAGTTCAGTTACGCTTACGCCCCCGGGCTCTGTAACCTATACGGTAACCGTAACCGATGCCAATGGATGCCAACAAAACGGATATGTAAGCTTCACTTTCCCTCCACCGCTGGCGGTTAGTATTTCGGGAGATAATGTTACCTGCAGCAAGCGTACTGCTACACTCTGCGCCCTTGCTACGGGAGGAACAGGTGGCGATATTTATTTGTGGGAACCCATCAACTCAGCTTCGCCTTGTGTAACTATTCCGACTTCTATAACAACGGTATATACCGTCATTGTGACGGATAATTGCAACGTAAGCGCTACGGCAAGCACTACGGTGCATGTTCAGCCTCCGCCGGAAGCGAGCTTTGTATCGAGCGCCACCCAGGGTTGCGCGCCTATGTGCGTACAATTCCACAACACCACTCCGCCTACGGGTGGAAAAGAAACGTATGTGTGGAACTTCGGTAACGGAGATAGTCTGAAAGAAGAAGATCCTATTTATTGCTTTCCGAAAGAAGGTTCATATAATATAACGCTTACTGTGGTATCCGACAGCGGATGCAGCTCGAGCTTGCGCAAAGCTGATTTGATAAATGTGTTTGGAAAACCCAAAGCGGCTTTTACCTATTCGCCTCAGCCGGTAACCATCCTCTCGCCTACTGTACAATTTACCGATGAAAGCACCGATAGCTACGGACTCGCCTACCGCTGGTGGTACTTTGGCGACAGCAGCGATTCAGGCAGCCATGCGGCTAACCCGGTTCACACTTACCAGGATACCGGCACCTATTGCGCTACTCTGATAGAAATGAATGAAAAAGGATGCTCCGATACGGTTACCAACTGCCTTATTGTTGAGCCGCTCTATAACTTATATATCCCTTCGGCATTTACACCTAACGGCGACGGATTGAATGATGTGTTTGTACCCGTGGGGCAATATATCCGCGACTTTGATATGTATATCTTCGACCGCTGGGGCATGGAAATATACCACACTACCGATATCACCAAAGGATGGGATGGAACCGTGTATGGCAATGGCACCGTGTCGCAAGAAGATACCTATATCTATAAGATAACCATTACCGATGCACAGTACAACCAGCATTCATATATCGGTAATGTGACGCTGTTGAAGTAGTGATGATTTATGATCCCGATAGTCCCGATAGTTATCGGGATCGGGAATGAATTATGGCCAAGGATAATTCATACTCAAAACTTACGGAAAAAACGGCTAAAAACGGGTATGGCGGCGAAACTGGAGTTATGAGTGATGGGTCCGTCATTGCGTCCCGATAGCCATCGGGATTGTTTCGGAATCGCAATAATTAGGTGTGTTTATGGGATGTCCGCCTAGGTGGATTCAGCATCAAAAAAAACGGCACAAAACGGCATATTTTATTTCATCATAATTCGCATTATAGAAAAACATCATACCCCTCAATAAAACGGTCATGAAAAAGGGGGAGATCTCACTGGACTTAGAAATAGCCCATTAGAAAAGCTACTAAGGGCTAATTAGAGTTGCCGTATGCCCTTTACATATTGTACAAGGGCAGTTTGTTGCTGGGAAATGTCTAACACCTACTACAGTATCACCTCGTCTATCTGCTCTCTTGATAATATGTTTAAATAAAACATCTTCATTATTTTCTAAGTATCTTCTTAATGCGTAAGCACATACATCTGCTAATTGTATCATACTAGTTAAGGAGGAATCAACAAATAATGGGGTTTCAATTATATTAGTTGTGGAGTTCCAAAACGTACCTTTTTTGTGGAATTCCTTCATTAATTCTGTATGGCGTTTTGCAATAGTAGGATTATTATCATGTATAACCAATCCATATATAGTTCCATTACTTCCTCTTGACGTAGCTCCTAAATAATGTTGGAATCTTGATACAATTTGCTCAAAAGCGTGTTCATCCATAGATTGAGATGCAATCCTTGAATCAAAGCTAACTTTATTAACACATTCAGCAAATAACCTTGCAAACCCCCAACTGCCTATTATTTCTGCTATTTCTTGCACAAAAGCACTCCTCTCATCATGGGTTAAATGTATATATGGAACAAAATTTCTATAGTTCTTATCTATTTGATTTGCCTTCTTTTTTAACTTACTGTTTTTTCTAAGTGGAAAAACTTGTTCTTTATAAAGTCTGTCCACCTCAGACCTTCTCTGATTATGGGTTAGCGAACTGAAATTGTCAATTTTATCCTGATAGGCATATTTTCTAAGAAGCCAAGCCGTATGGATTTCAGTATTGGTTAATGAATATTTTTTCTTTATTTTATCAATATCGCTCTCGCATGTCTTCCAATGATAAATTGGAATAGCTAAACCCGCCAATATAAAATGAGAGGAATTATCATTACTGGATGTATTTCCAGATTCATCTATGTAGCATAGATACATTCAATACAAAAAAAAAGCGACTGGATGTGAAGGTAAACCTTCTCTGCGAGACGCATCGCGACTCTTTCCAGACGCAGAGCAAAGATATGTCATTATTTATTGATATTCGTCCAATTTCATATTAAATCAATATGAAATTCATTTATAGTACTGAAAATGAGAGCAATATACTTCAATTACCCCACATTGAATTACCTTTCATTCATGTAAAAATATACTTTTTATACTATATAAAGTATAAAAATAGTACGCTACCGATACGTTTTTATACTACACTTATATTAATCTTATAGTATCTATATCGCTATGATCAGCAATATATTTTTGCATAACTAAGAATCATCAATCTTTTTGGTGTTTTGACCTTATCCTTCTTCATCTCCTACCACACTCTAGTTATATTTGGTCATAACTCATAACTAAGCCAACTCCAATTTCCCTTTAACAATATAAATGCCCAACACATCGCGGCGTTTCACTTCCATAGGTTCATAGGCTTCGTTGGCGCTTTTCAATATAAAGAGGGACTTATTCGTAGGATGTGGGTGTACATATTTCAGCACGGAATAGTCGGCCAGCACCACAATGTAAGGTTCCCCATAAGGAACCTGGCTATGGTCGTTTATCTTTTTACACACCACAATATCGCCGTTGCAATACTTCGGATACATGCTGTGCCCATTCACGCGCACGGCAATGTGGCAATCTTTAAAATGAGGTATCGTTAAAAAGTAGGAAGCATTCTTCACCTGGTCGCCAAAGTTGTTTACGTCGCCGCCCGTAACATTGGCTTCGTAAAAAGGGATATGCACCTCATTATCTTTCCCCATCAACTCTTTCGACTCCTTAACTAACCCCTTTTGAGGCTTCAGGTTGTCCAGATCAATTCCAATCTGTCCAATTTTGTCTATATAATAATCGTCGAGCTTCTCTTTCGCGAAAAGAAGATACATATTCGCGCGCGAAATACCTACGGCATCGGCGACTTCCTTTACAGTGAAGTTGCTGTTCTTTATTACCTTTTTTAAATATTCTCCCTGATGCATAGATAAATAGTGGCAGTGTTTATAATTATGTGTCTATTTATTTGACATTATATTATTCTATTGTCTATTTTTGTGTCAAATTTACGACACAAATATATACAAAAATGACACACCCGACATTAACTGACAAAATGTGCACGCTGGTACAACGCGACCCTCCGCGCTTCATAGGCAAGTTAATGAAACTCTATTTCAAACAATGCGCCGAAAAGAAATATATCCATCAAACGGTGAAAGGAACCTTTTCGCAATTAACGGGCGAGGAAAAGTTCAACCTTTTTCTGAAGCACGTTACCATGCACCGCTGCCTGCCGGGAAACCCTGACTGGGTTGGTATTTACGAATACCTGGTAGCAAACAACAAACTGAAACCGCTGGAGAAATGGGAATCGCTGGGCTATATGAAAAAGCTGAAACACGCCAGGGAAGAGGTGAGCGAGTGGACGTACGGAAATTATGAATTATGAGTGATGAATTATGAATGAATAAATAATGTGCTATGATAGAAATAAGCGAGATAGAAAGGTACCTGAACGGATTATATGAAATGTGCGAGGCACTGCAAACGGAATATAAAAATCTGCATAAGCGCTCGAGGATGCATGATATGGAAACAGCAGAAAACTATTACCGGCGCTGGAAAGGCAAATTGTTAAGTGAAATAAGAAGGGTGGAAAAAGAGCAATACCAATTAATAATGAACAATGAAAAATTAATAATGGAGCAGCCGCCTTCTGAATTAATAATGAATAATTAAGAATTAATAATGTATTTATATGCTCTTCATATTACAAATCAATTCCCCTCTCTGATTATTAATTGTTAATTCTTAATTAAAAGTGAGTCATCATTTTATAAACCGATACTGTACTGTTACCGTCTTCCCGGAACCGGGAGTTACTATACATCTTAACGGATGGATTACATACGCCACTGCCGATATGTTATTACTCACCGATGAAGAAGGTGACGAGATACCAATCAGCCGTTGTGAAATCAGAGGAAGTATTGTGGTGCTGGAGGAACAGAGAGAAGTGGGGGTGGAGAATAGTAAACAGGATAAGAAATACCTGATATTAATCAACCGGGACAGTTAAATTGGTTATTCTTTATATTTGTAATTATATTACAATAATTACCGCTATAAAGAATGCTAGACATTATAGATTTAATATTAAAACTATTAGCGTGTGCTTCGCTTAGTATTGTAACAATGATACAGTTTGAATCTGTAAAGAAAAGAATTAAATTTTTTCGTTCAACAGAATTTCTTCATATTATGTTAATTGTTATGGGATTCACTGGTATTTCGGCTATATTGATAGATGGATATATAAATTCTGAATCCCAAAAAGAAACAACCAATGCGCAAGTAAAAATCAATAAAGCACTAGAAGAAGCAAATGAAGAATTAAAAACTCAAAATAAAATCCGGGAAAAAGATAAAGCAGATCGAGATACAATGCATAAGAGAGATAGCATTACTTCCAAAAAGCAATTAATCGCATTAGAAGACAGCATCCATAATTCAAAGATTCTTGAAGCACCAACCATAGATGAAGATTATAATCTCCCGCCATCACTTAGAGTAGTTAAGGGAGATATACTAGATTCTATTATATTCAATATCAATATAGTTGATGTGACTGATTATGTTGCAAAATTCTTAGATGATGAGGTTGTAATTATTACGGCGTCGGCCAATGGTTTATCTATAAGAAAAAACGAGCATACTAAATTGAGCTTCGCCACGTGTTCAAAAGGTTTATCAAAATATTCTATGTGTGTAGTAACCATTAAAACTAATTCCTTTCCTAAGAAGGGGTATGTTTATTATCAATTAAATTTTTCCAATAGTTACGGAATAAAACAATCTCCATTTACCAAAATATTTGAATTTAACTGTGACAATGATAAAGCTATCCATCTTGAAGAACCTGATGAAAAAGATATTGAGATTATAGACAATTATATACAAAGGAATGCTAAAAAGCTTGAAAAGGATTCATAATAAAGATATTCTGAGATAATTCCAAAATTTCTACCTTTAAAGTCATTCCTACTAATATGAAATATGGGTTGGTAATTCTATTTACCCCATATACTATTCAAGTAAAGCGAACAATTTATCTTTTATTATTCAAACTGATAAATTAACTATCTTTAGCTTTCAATTTATGGTATATGAACGCATTAAAATTCTTGTTTTATCATTCATCATTAATTGCATTATTTATTGGAATTAGTGCATCTCCATCCGCAGGACAAAGCTGGGCCTGGAATCAATCGGGTTACAACCCGGTATTTATAGGCGGTGCAGATATGCCGGTTGCTACTGATAAAAATGGTAATGCTTTTATTACCGGCGAATATCTAACGCTAATAACTTTTGGGAATTATACACTCACCAGCCCTTACATAAATACCTACCTGGTAAAGTATAATTCAGCCGGTACTGTTATGTGGGCACAACAACTAAGCGAACCAAATGGTGGGAATTGTGTGAGCAATTCTGTTACCACAGACGCAGCGGGGAACATATACCTGGCAGGAGCTTTTGCAGGTGGAACCGTGCAAGCAGGTACATTTTATTTGACTGATAATAATACCTCTAATCCCGATGCATATATTATAAAATATAATGCGGCGGGAACTGTGCTTTGGGCCAAACAATCTGTAATTCCGGCCGGTAATAACAACAGCATAGCAGAGGCCGGTACGGTAGCTACTGATAGATTTGGAAATGTATTCCTGTCAGGAGAATTTGGAGGAAAGGCCTCTTTCGGAAGTTTTAATTTAAATACGTCATCTCCTGACGGCAGCAATACATTTTTAGTGAAATACGATTCGAATGGTAATGAGTTGTGGGCAGCCCAATCTATCACACCCATAAATGACAGTTTAACTATTTCAGATGAGGTTACTACCGATAATAACGGTAATGCATATCTTGCGGGTGTTTTTGACCTGACCATTACTTTTGGTTCTTTTACATTAACAAACACCTCTCTTACCCATGCAAGTTTCTTAGTAAAGTACTCTCCGTTGGGAAATATATTATGGGCCAAACAAGTGACAAATGTATCCTCTTTCAGTACCTCTGCCTCCACTTCTGTTGTTACAGATATGGCTAACAACATATATACTACGGGGTATTTTTCTAATACAGTTGAGTTTGGTTCGCATACATTGAAGACCACAGGAGTAGATAATATATTCCTGGCAAAATATGACACCAATGGCAATGTCATTTGGGCTAAGGCCCCATCTTCCGCACCATCTGTTTCGTGGATTGCCACAGGCTTGGCAGCCGATGTGTATAATCGTATCTACCTGGCAGGCATTTCAAATCAAAATCCCCGTACACTAACATTCGACAATTATTCACTTCAAGTAAATCCTCCAACAACCGATGCAGCCTTTTTAATGAAATTTGATACCGCGGGAAATCCAATTTGCGGTTCCATGTTAAGTGGTTCGAGCCAACTTAATGGAGTTGCATGTGAGCGTACGGGTACATATGTGTATATGGCAGGTATCTATTCTGATACCTTATTCTGCGGCTCCGATACGTTAGTAGCTCCAGCTGGGGCAGGAACTACCTTCTTAGGAAGATGGAAAAGCTGCACCGATGCAGAAGGAGTAGTCTCGTTAAAAACTAGTGCTGAAGAAATGAATGTTTATCCTAACCCATTTACCAATGTAACTACGGTCGCTATAAATGCCAACGGCACTTACTATTTAGAAATAGATGACCTGGCAGGAAGAAAACTGAACGAGATTGAATTTACTGGAATACAATACCAATTATCGGCGCAAGGCTTAGCTAAAGGACTATACTTTATCCGAGCTTTTGACAGCAATAAAGTTCCAATTGGCACTAGTAAAATTGTAATACAATAAAATTTGTTTGTTTCTCAGAAAATCTACTCTTATGAAAAAATATACATTATTCTTTGCCAGCTTTGTTGTCCTGTTTATAGCAACCGGGGGCCGCTTGCAGGGCCAAAATGCAGTATCTACCGGGCCTACCAACGCCCATTCAATGGAGATTAAAAATGAACTGAAAGGCGCAGTGGAGGATGTATCATCGCGAACCTTGAACAGTACTACTTGGAGAACTACCAGCGGGAAGATACTGGTGCGCTATAGCTCAGCCATGCTAAACTATAAAGATGCCAATGGCAATTATCAGCCACTATCGCAGATAACGGGACCTAAAAGCTATTGGACGGGTGGTTCAACACCTTCCTGCCTCTATCCCAATTTTAATTCCGACAGTATATTGATTACCGTTCCCGCAGGCATACGCATTACCTACTTCACCATTGACTATGCCTACGAAACCAACGGTAATGTTCCCGTCTTTCTATCCGACGGATTATTTTATTTCAGTACTTCATGCGGAGCTATAGACACAGTCACGTGTAATAACCCTCAACCAGGGTATTGCTATTTAAAGCCGGGCATTGATTTCAGTAGCCCGCTTACCAGTTGTTTTAATGCTTCATGTAGTACGCAATCATTTTGGCTTACAGCACATTTATCCAGGCTTCATGGTGGTGCGGGCTGCGATACTGATTGGGTGTGGTATTCTAAGTATATTAATGATAGCATCTATACTTTTTCGGCCTATTTGGAGGGAACTCCCCTTATCAATATTGCGCATACCGTTGTCGCCCAATTGGGGCCATGCAACGGAGGGGTAAAAGTTACCGCATCAGGCGGCTTTCCGCCTTATACCTACCTGTGGTCGGATATTCTATGAAATATGGGTTGGTAATTCTATTTTTCCTCATGCCCTATTTATTGGTTGCACAATCGAACCCTATATTGATAGAGGGCAAGGTTACCGACGTTTTACATAAGCCAGTTCCATATGCCATTGTGCAAGCTATTGGCACTACTGATGGTTGTATAGCCGATGCTGCTGGTAATTACAAATTTACCACTGCATTTCCAACTATACTAAAAGCCTCGTTGATAGGATATAAAACACAAGTACAGTACATCAAAAATCGCACAGGTGATACGGTGAAGATAGACTTTGTACTTAGTATCGACAGTACTGAATTGAGACAAGTAAATGTGGTTGCTACGCATGAACCGCAGTTGTTGAGAGAAGCTGGAACATTACTTGACTTTGAGGCATATAACGGACAGATATGGCTGCTCAACAAATACCGCAAAGGCGAACACCTGGAAGTGTATGATACGGCTATGAAATTACATACCCGAATTATTTTGAAACATGCACCGGACAATTTATATCTCACTCCTTATAAATATCTTTACATGGAAGGTTCTGACTCGGTGCACCTGCTTGACTATGATTCGGCAGATAAAAAAATTGACATGGGCGGCGTGAGGGCAGATGAGTTTAGACAGTTTGTTACGCATCTATCTACCTATCACGATCCGTACTATTATTATTTATGGACCAGCTTTGATAAATGCACCACTAAATATTGGTATTTCGACCATGCATCGCCGGGGTTCAAAATCTTGTATTCATATAAAAACCGAGTATTTGAAAGACAGAACATGGACCTTATTGCTGAATTGTATGGCCTCAATTCAGAGGAAACAGAATCACCAATACCGCAAGCCATGGGCGAACAACCGGAATACAAAATAATAAAAGGAGAAGCCAGCCGAACTACGTGGAGAAGAACACTCGAACTAAAACTAATGCTGCATACTACGCTTTGTCCCTTGCGCATTGTGCGTGACAGTATTTACATTTTCAATTTTGATAATGATACCATTAATGTGTATGATTTTAAAAACAACTTCATCCGGCAAGTACCTTTAACTTTTTCCCTATACGGAATACAATATAAAGACGAGGATATTATTGTAAATGATGAAGGCACAACATGTTATTATAGGTTTACACTGCAAGGTATAGCTTACTTGCAAAAAATAGATCTCGATAACGGGGCCAAATTAACAACTGAAAAATTGCAGTTTCCTTTCCCTGAAAAAATCCGCATTATGGGAGGATATGCGTATTACACCTATTCTGAGTTGGGCGAAAACGGAATGTTTGTCAGGCATTTTTATAAACAGAAACTGTAAGATATTATTGTAACACCCAACATTAAAGATAACTATATCGGTATAAACGATATATTAGCATTGATTTTGTTTATTCCGTTTCTCAGAAAATCTACTCGTATGAAAAAATATACATTATTCTTTGCCAGCTTTGTTGTCCTATTTATAGCAACCGGGGGCCGCTTGCAGGGCCAAAATGCAGTATCTACCGGGCCTACCAACGCCCATTCAATGGAGATTAAAAATGAACTGAAAGGCGCAGTGGAGGATGTATCATCGCGAACCTTGAACAGTACTACTTGGAGAACTACCAGCGGGAAGATACTGGTGCGCTATAGCTCAGCCATGCTAAACTATAAAGATGCCAATGGCAATTATCAGCCACTATCGCAGATAACGGGACCTAAAAGCTATTGGACGGGTGGTTCAACACCTTCCTGCCTCTATCCCAATTTTAATTCCGACAGTATATTGATTACCGTTCCCGCAGGCATACGCATTACCTACTTCACCATTGACTATGCCTACGAAACCAACGGTAATGTTCCCGTCTTTCTATCCGACGGATTATTTTATTTCAGTACTTCATGCGGAGCTATAGACACAGTCACGTGTAATAACCCTCAACCAGGGTATTGCTATTTAAAGCCGGGCATTGATTTCAGTAGCCCGCTTACCAGTTGTTTTAATGCTTCATGTAGTACGCAATCATTTTGGCTTACAGCACATTTATCCAGGCTTCATGGTGGTGCGGGCTGCGATACTGATTGGGTGTGGTATTCTAAGTATATTAATGATAGCATCTATACTTTTTCGGCCTATTTGGAGGGAACTCCCCTTATCAATATTGCGCATACCGTTGTCGCCCAATTGGGGCCATGCAACGGAGGGGTAAAAGTTACCGCATCAGGCGGCTTTCCGCCTTATACCTACCTGTGGTCG
>Ga0206987_1057_pt1 | contig 24267 bp, 16 predicted proteins | sample Alteio_BWMinCont_11_FD_153281 | JGI IMG/M metagenome (GOLD analysis project Ga0206987, IMG submission 153281) | Enriched cells from forest soil in Barre Woods Harvard Forest LTER site, Petersham, Massachusetts, United States -... | ecosystem: Environmental > Terrestrial > Soil > Temperate forest >... | reverse complement strand
ATTCACTCGCTTCATATCGTCACCCGCCTGGGCAAGCGTGACCCCGGGCTTTAACAAACCGATGGCATCCATGCCAAAGAATGAATCTCGCAGGTAAAACGCGGCGTCGGATTCTTCGCCGATGGGTTTATAAATGTCGGCAGTCTTGAAATTCCAGATGTGCAGATGGAAGGACGAGGGGATTACTCCGATGATGGTGCGTCCCTCACCCGCGACAATGATTCGCTGGCCGAGAATATTGGGATCGGAACCAAACCTTCGTTTCCACAACCCTTCCGAGATCAGGGCCGTCGGGCTGGCGCCACGGCGATCTTCGTCGGCAGTGAAATTGCGCCCAAGAATGGGCTTCACGCCAAGAATCGGGAAGAAGGTCGCGGAAATGCGCTGCGCATGCACATATTCCGCTTGGCCAGTGCCGGTGATGCTGCCATCTGTCGAGCGGTATGAGGCCATTGCCTCAAAGGAACGATTGTCGCGCTGCCAATCAAGAAAGTTGGGATAGGAGATCGACCCTTTGAAAAAATTCGGGTTGTCCTGAAACATGGAGACTATACGGCTGGCATTGTGGAACGGTAAGGGGTTCAGCAATACTCCGTTCACCACACTAAAGATGGCGGTATTAGCTCCGATACCGAGGGCTAAGGTGAGAACCGTGACGGTAGTGAAGCCAGGGCTCTTGAGCAACTGCCGCAGCGCGTAGCGAATGTCCTGTGCGAGGCCGGTCATCTCAGGTTCGTCCTCCTGGGCAAAGTGATTCCGCGGGCCAATACAAGGCAAACGGATCAGGTCCGCTGCAAAGCTGCGTGCAATGCTCCTACCAATATAGTGCAGGGCCTAAACCACTGATAGTACAGAGACAAGAGAGCACCGCTCTCGTTCAAGGGTGTCCACTGTCGGACGGTGATTCCCGGAGGCGAACAGCCAACCGTGGGGTCAGTCTGGGTTTATGAGACCGGTAAGCGGTTGAAGAACCAGATAGGGTAGAGAATTTTCATAGACGCATCAGAACACAGCTGGTGATCTTCGAAACCGGCGGTCGTTGTCTTTCGGCGGCGACGGTGGGTTCGACCCCCACTCGCTTCCGCCAGTGAGGTCCCTCGACTGCGCGCGGGATTTCTGCAGCAGGCTCCCGCTTGTCTCCTACGGAACCCTTGCTCACGCCTGCTAATCGCCTCAACCTAGAGTCTTCCTTCTCTCTTGTACGATTCTGTGGTCAGGGATAGCATTCCGCGCGCGACTTTAACTGGTCTCAGGCCGATTTTGAGCCTTGTGTAAACCCGGCCCACTCAGCAAAACAACTAAAGGAGAAAGCCAAATGAAGATGTCTTTTTGGGTTTGTGTCACGCTCGCGGTTGCGGGGTTGCTATCCACTTGCTTCGCAGGCACAGCATACGTGGTAACGAACAACGACAATGCCAGCGGAAACAGCGCGAGCATCTATTCCATGAACACCAACACCGGGGTGCTAACCCATATTTTGGATCTGCCGACCGGAGGCACGGGCAGTGGTGGCGGTTATTTCGCTACTGTCGGAAACGGTGCCGCCGTAACCGGAGCCACAGGCTGTCTGCTGGTCAATGACACTGGAAGCAGTGACGTCGCCAGTTTCAACGTGAATCTTCACACCTTCAACATCGCGAAAGTTGGTAATTTCACCAATGCTGCTGTTACCTCATTCGGCGGCAGTATTGCCGTAACTCCAAATGGAAAGTTTCTGTACGCCACCTACGCGACCACTGAGAATATTGGCGCGTGGAAGGTGAACTCAGATTGTTCTCTGACATTCATTGCCGCGTACGAAGCCTCCGTCGGTGCCAGCAACTATGACGGCATAAAAGTGACTCCCAATGGCAAGGACCTGCTGGTGGCAGTACCGGGATTCGAAGCCGTGGAGCAGTTCTCCATTGATCAGACCACGGGCGCGCTCAACGACCTGGGCTTTGCCAATTTCGCCGGCCTCTCGGAATGCATTTCGAATGGCTGCTATGCCGCTGGAATTGACATCACCGCCGACAGTCGAGGGGCGATCATTGGCAACTACAGCCTGAATGCTGCCTCTGTCCTGGGCGCGGAGATCACCTCTACCGGGCTGACGCACCCCACGTATTTCCCCTTGAGCAACACCGGCAACCTGACCACCAACGACAATGTGCCCTTCTTGAGCGCTGCTGCCTATAAGGGATCGGGGCCACTCTATCTGGGTTTCTCTGGCAACTCCACCGGAAGCCAGCCCGGTGTGGTGACGGCTACATTCTCGGAGGCACATGCCAGCATTACCGGTAAGGCTTCGACTCCCATCAGTTCGCCCGTCGACTATCAGGGTCTGATTGCATCGACCGGCAACCTTATGGTGGTGTCCGAGTGGTTCAATGTGCTCCAGGTATTCACGATTAATGCCAACGGCACGCTGACGGCGACGGGTCAGGGGCCGGTGTCAAACCCTAGTGCGAATGGGGCATACTCATTCTTCATTTACCCCAATACGCGGTAGTGTCGTGTTAAGTCTGTCCAGTCGCGCCCCGGTTCACCGGGGCGCTTTTTTTTCAGAAGTACACTTGCCAAATCCACCTGCGGCGCTGTTAACCAGTCAATAAATACCACGTTGGTAAGTACCGCTCTCGGCTGGCCTGCGCTTTTCCAGCGTCCCTGGTAGCAGCCCGATGGTAACCTCGCGGCGGATGGCCGCCAGATTTAGCATGGTTGGAAGAATTTGAGTTCGTCCGCTTGAGGTAAGTTCCATGCGCCAGACATACCGAACCGCCGGGTATCTTGCCGGACTGCTCTTCCTTCTAATCAGCGTGAGCTACGGCCAGTCGCTGGGTGACGTGGCCCGCCAACAGCGACAAAAGGAGCAGGCAAGAAAGGACCAGGCTGCGCCCAAGGTCATCACCAATGAAGACCTTCCGGGAAACACCCAGGCTGATGAAGATTCGGGAGAAGCGAATCACAGCCACGAGCCTGTGCCTCACCACACCAGTTCAAAGTCGGCCGAGCAGTGGAAAACACAGATCGAAGCGCAGAAGAAAACAATCGAGATGCTACAGCGGCAGATGGATCGTCTTAGCGCGACCATTCACTATGTAGAAGCCAACCGCTACGTGAACGGCGCGCAACATAATCTTCGCCAGGAGCAGAAGGAGGCGGAGGTAGGACGCATGCAGGACCAAATGGAGATGCAGAAGCAGAAGTTGAACGACATGCAGGAAGCGGCCCGCAAAGACGGCTTCGGCAATGGAGTTTACGATCCGTAGGCGCGTGACCTGACTCAACCCCGCTTTATTCTGAGCGGTTCTTCGGAACTTCGTCCATTGTTGCCAGTTGCGTGTAGAATCGGCGTGAGGCTTCGTCGGAGCGACTAAGCCGTGACTGGCCGAACACTCTCACATTACGAAATTCTTGATGATCTCGGCGCTGGCGGCATGGGCGTGGTGTACCGCGCGCATGACACCCGGCTGGGCCGCGATGTCGCGATCAAAATCCTGCCAACCGATCGCCCGCTGAGCGAAACTGCGCACAAGCGCTTCCAGCGGGAGGCGCTGGCTGCTTCTGCGCTGAACCATCCCAACATCATCACCATCTATGAAGTCGGGTCCGAAGGCGACACCGATTTCATCGTGATGGAATACGTGCGCGGCGCGACGCTGTCTTCGTTGCTCAAGAAGCGACCTCTCGGAATTGCGGAGGCGACACGATATTGTGTGCAAATTGCCGATGCACTGGCCAAGGCGCACGCCTCCGGCATTATTCATCGCGACCTCAAGCCCGGCAACATCATGATTACCGAAGACGGACTGGTAAAGGTGCTCGATTTTGGTCTGGCCAAGTTCGATGCGTCCGCCTCCACCCAGGACAGCGAGGGCGGCGACCGCGATACGGCCGCTAAAGAGTTCACCTTGACGCAGCCGGGAATGATTACGGGCACGGTGGCCTACATGTCTCCGGAGCAGGCGCGCGGGGAACGGGTGGACGCGCGGTCCGATATTTTTTCCTTTGGCATCGTGATGTTCGAGGCGCTCAGCCGGCATCTTCCGTTCCCCGGTCCTAATTCCATCGCGTTATTGCACAACCTCCACTTCAGCCCGCCGCGGGATTTGGGCCAATTGGCGCCGAAGGTGCCAAAGCCGCTGGCATCGCTGATCTCGAGGATGCTGGAGAAGAAGCCCGAGAAGCGCATTCAAAGCATGGCCGAGGTGGCGACGGAATTACGCAAGCATGCCGGCGGGTTGGTGGATGGGCCGGTGACCTGGCATCCCAGCGATGCCACGGTGGAGATGTCGTCTCTAGCGGCTGCGGGTCCGAAGAAAATTTGCTGGCGAGATGTCTGGCTGGCTGGGCTGGCGATTGTGCTGGTGGTGGTGGGCGGCGTGATGGGATGGCGGCATTTCCGAAAGCCGAAACCCGCGCAGAATGCGGCGAGCACACAACTATACCTACCGAGCGACAATGCCTACACGCTCTACCAGCGTGCCCGGCAGAATCTGGATCATTGGGACCGCCAGGGGAATATCGACAACGCCATCAAGCTGGGTGAGCGTGCGGTGCAGCTGGATCCACAGTCGGCGGCAAGCTACGCGGCGTTGGGAGAAGCCTATGTGCTTAAGAACCGGACTAATCCCGATCCCCAATGGATGAAGCTGGCAATGCAATATGCCAACAAGGCAGTTGAACTCGACAATTACTTGTCCGCCGCGCATGTTTCGCTGGGCCTTGTGAAGATGGAATCCGGTGATGCTGCCGGGGCGGAGGGAGAGCTTAAGACGGCCGCAGATCTAGACCCGAAGAATGATAAGCCCCATGAACTATTGGGCAGGCTCTACGACAAGCTCAACAAGCCGGAAGATGCGAAGCAAGAATTGCAAGTGGCCCTGAAACAAAATTCCAGCGATTGGCAGCTTTACACCGATTTGGGTCTGAACGCGTATAAAGGCGGGGAGTACAAGGCGGCGGCGGCTTACTGGGAGCAGGCGCTGCGACTGGAGCCGGACAACGTCCCAGTGTTGCGGAACTTGGGAGCGGTTTATCACAATCTTGGACGCGACGATGATGCGGCGTCTGCGCTGCAACACTCTCTCGAAATCCAACCCACAGCCGATGCATACAACAACCTGGGCTATATTCGCTTCTACCAGGGCCGCTATCAGGATGCAGTGCCTGCGTTTGAGAAGACCGTAACGCTGGGCGCGAACAATTTCGACAACTGGGCCAGCCTGGCGGATGCCTATCGCTGGACACCGGGAAATGCCGATAAGGCAAAGCAGGCTTACAACACGGCCATCCGCCTGGTGCGGGAGGAGATTGCCAAGAATCCGAACCAGGCAGATTTGCGCGCCAACTTGACCTTGTACCTGGCAGAAAATGGTGATAAGACGGGTGCCTTGGCGGAGCTGAGAACAGCGGAACAGGCCCACAGCAAAGATCCCAGTGTTCTCTACAACATCGCCGTGACCTATGAGTTGTGCGGGAACCGCGACAAGGCTTTGGACGCCTTGCTGGCTTCGGTAAAGGCTGGGCAGAGCCTGGATGACGTAAAAAACGACCCCGAACTCGTTGCCCTGCGTGCAGATCCAAGATTCCAGCTCAAAATTGCGGGCGCAAAGACCGGCCCTTGACATTCGCCCGCGGGCGGCATAACTTGCCTTTCTGTTCGTTTTCTGGCCCCTGGTGTCGCGCGATGTTAAAAACACAGGAGAAACGATATGGCGATTTATCTCTATAATTTGCTGTTCTCGCTGACCGGGACTGATTACACTCTCGGACGTTTTACCCAGTACAACACGACGATTGCGAATCCGACGATTTCCAACCAATCCTGCGCGTGGTTTAGCTACAAGACGGCTACCCCGCCACCGGGTTTCGGCGACTGGTTCTCGCAAATCAACACCGCCTTGACTCCAAGTGATTGGATCAATTTGCAACCGGATACTAACTCGCTGGAGTTGAACCCGGGGGATTACGTTCTGATGCGAGTGGCGTCGCTTGATAGCAACGCCGGAAGCTACCAGGTGCGCGTCACCGGCGTCTTCGGCCGAGGCACAAGCATCGTTGAAACCGGAGGCGCCGATCTCCAGTCGCCGCTGCAAATGAGCACGTCCGCTACGCCCAATCCGAACCCGCGGGCGGTCATTGATGTTGACGGAAGTTCGGGATCGAATTGGCCGCCGCCGATCGCGGCCGATAATTCATGGGTGAACTGGCTGGGTGCGGCCCACACGCCTTCCAGCAAAGCCGCCAACGACTACACCCTTAACGTCGGGATCAGCGTTTATGCTGGAAACGCCACCTACACCTTTGGGCGAGACCCGCGACTTCACGTCGGCCCCGGTATGGTGAGACGCAAGCGCGACGATTGCGACGCGGCGTAGATAACGACGGTTTGGGCGCATCCCGTTGCGCCCGGCGCCGGGAAGTTTTCAGGGAATGACGAGCTAGGGCCGCCGGTGATTCTTGGCGGCCTTTCTGTTTTCGGAACTTGTTATCCCCTAGCAAATGCAATCCGGACGCTCACCTCGCATCGAGGTGTGTCCGGCCGCCATCATGCTGAACAGGTGCTGCTCAAAACTCACGCAAGGGTCTTGCGCAAAACGATCGGGATAGGAACTCAGCGCGAGCAGGAAATTCTCGATTTCTTTTTCCACTTCACGCCGGCGGATGGATTCGACGACACTCAAACTTTCCGGTTGGTATTTCTGGGTCTTCATCTACCTCTCCCTGGAGTTCGGGGAAGTTCCCGCGTCACTCATCACGGGGGAACTTGTTCTCGCTGTTTAGATTCGGGGAGAGGCAAGAATATGTCGGTAGAGAAATGGAGTAAATGGCACGTCTGTGCTAGGGAGAACCACGGAGCACGGGCACTCGCGGCCCCTGCTTCCGTGGCGCTCCATTATTCTGACCGCCTAACGGCTGGCCGGAGGAACGATGCCGTTCATCCGCAGGTACTCTACCATCTGCCCGTAGTGGTCGAAGGGATGCCACAAAGCAATCGTCATAATTCCCAGACGTGTGACCTTGCCCTGGCCAAAGGGGCTCTTGATCTGATCAGTTTCGTTCTTCTCGTTGATACTCGCTGCCGCCTTGTGCAGATAGGCGAACGAGTCTTTCAGGAATTTCATAATGTCGGCCTTGCTGGTGATGGAGTCAGGGCCGTTCTCGCCACCCAGTTCGACCGGCGGCTTCTGCTCGAGAATCGCCGCTCCGATCATGTAGTTGACTGCGGCGACGTGTTTCACCTGCTGCGCAAACGTCCGCACTCCCTTAAATTCGCCGGTCGTTGGTGCGAACGAATACTTGTCTTCCGGCATGGCATCGGCGGTGGGCACGAATTCGCCTTCGGCCATGCCGACGAGGTGGTCTTCGATGTTTGAAACGGTTGGGGCCTGGTCGGTCTTCGCCATTTGCGCGAGACTGAGGCTGCTCGGTGCCAGCAACACAAGAAGTCCTAAAAACCAAGACGCTCTACGCATGAGATTCTCCTGAGAAGCAAAGTTGTGGATGAAAGAAGTCCGAGGAGATTAGACCACAATACTGTGACTTTGTGCGGCTAATCCCGCACTACGGCGGGTTCGAGTGCCAATTCCTGAGAGTGGAGCGGGTAGCGTCGCACTGTCAAAAGCCCCGCCACCATGGCAAATGCCGAGCACAGCAAGGCTGTTGGCACGCCAACTTTGTTGGCGACCGCACCCCAGAGCGCGCTGCCGATGGCCATTCCACCCTGCAACACCAGCAGGTAAACCGATAGTGTCCGCGCCCGCAGGAACGACGGCGACATGGTCTGCGCCGCGACGTTCAAGCACGCCAGAATCCCGATCCAGGCGGTGCCGCTAAGGAACAAAATCAGACTCAGCCAGCCGAAGTTCTGCACCTGCCCGGCGGCAAACGTCATAGCTGCAAACAACACAATTGCGAATGCCACCACGCCGTCCACCGAAAGCCGACTGCGTAAGCGATGCAGCACCGACGCTCCTCCCAGTGCTCCCAGCCCAAAGAATCCAAGCAATAATCCGTATCCGCTGGCTCCGTGCGGACGGGCGATCAGGGGCAGCAATGCCAGCAGCGAACTCGCGCCCAAACTAAACGCTCCGGTGCGAATCAGAACGCACCTCACGACGGGCGCACCGCGCGCATAACGCAAGCCGGTAAGAATCGCGTCACGCATTCGCCCGGTTTCCATGTCGGTGAAGCGAGGCCGCTTCCAGCGATACAGAAAAAAGATCACTCCAAAGAACGATGCCGCATTCAGCAGGAAAGCCACTCCCGAGCCGGCGACTGCAATGACCATTCCTCCCAACGCCGGACCAACAGCGCGCGCCACATTGAACCCCACCGAATTCAGGGCTACCGCCGGCGCATGTTGGGCCGTGGAAACCACCTCCGGCGTGATCGCTTGCCACGCGGGATCATTCATTACCGCACCGAGTCCCAGCAGGAAGGTAAACGACAGCAGCACCCACGGCGTTACCGTGCGCGTCAAACTCATAATCCCAAGTGCGGCTGCTGCCACCACCATCCAGCCCTGCGTGATAAGGAGAAGCCGGCGCCGGTCCACCATATCGGCCAAGGCGCCCGCAGGAAGGATCACCAGAAACACCGGCAGCATCGCCGCCGCCTGCACTAGGCTCACCATCAGTGGAGACATGGTGAGCTGCGTCATGAGCCAGCCCGCGCCCACGTTCTGCATCCACGTTCCGGTGTAGGAAATCACCGCCGCCACCCATAACGAGCGGAACAACGGTTCCCGCAGCGGCGCCCAGGGCGAGCCGTTCTGCCGCTTGGTCAGGTTGGCCGGCATCGAAGTGTTGACTAGATCTGACATATTAATTGCCAGCCGCCGCCTGCGCTGCAAATGGCCACTCGTGATTGCGCCATGACCGCACTAAGTAAATTGCAACCCCACTTACCAGAATCGCCAGCGCGTAACGAATCTGTCTCATCGAATTCGTGCGGGACACCAGAATGAAGACGAACCCGACCGATGCGATCAGCGCCGGCAGCGGATACAGCCACATCCGAAATGGCCGTGGCAGGTCCGGGCGGCGAATGCGCAACACCATCAGCCCAATCGCCTGCGTCAAGAATTGCAACATGATGCGAATCACCACCAGGCCGGCGATCACGTCAGCCAGAGAAAAGAAACAAAACAGCAGCGCAACTCCGCCCAAAGCCAGCAGCGACACGTGAGGAAACAAGTATTGCGGATGTACCCGCGCAAATATCCGAAAATAGTTGCCGTCCAGCGCGGCCGCGTACGGTACCCGCGAATAGCTGAGCATGACCGAGAAAACTGAAGCGAAGGCCGTCCACATCACCAGTGCCGTCACCAGTGCGGCTGCCCACGGCCCATATACCTTTCGCATAAAAATAGACGCCACGTACAAGCCGCTATTGGAGTGGGAGGAGACTGCTATTTCCTGCCACGGAATCACCCCCAAAACGCTGAGGTTCATCAGCAAATATAGACAGGCGATGAGCGAAATGGATAGCAGCAGCGCGCGCGGAATGGTCTTTCCAGGGTCTTCCACCTCGTCGCCGATGAAGCACACGTTGTAATAGCCCCAATAGGTGTACGTCGCCATCAGGCTGGCAGAGCCGAGTCCCAGGAACAAGCTGCGCGATGGAGTGAACGCTCCGGGCGGAAGATGAAACGCAAGCGCGGGGTTGAAGTGCGTCAATCCTGCCACGATGATCCACACAATCGTCCCCACCGACCCTACCCACAGCACTTTCGACAGCCAACCGATGCGGGTGATCTTGCGATAAAGCAGCACGACTGCAAGTATCACGACGCCGAGGGCAACGAACGTGGCTCCCGAAACCAGCCAGCTCAACTGCATGGCTCCTACAATCGGCAAGCGCAGGCTCCAGTTGTGCACTGCGTACTGGTGTTCGAGTCCCGGCCAGAAGTACGAGGCATACCCGGCCAGCCCAATCGCGCCCGTGGCAATCGACATCGGCGCGCTGAACGATAGCTGCCAGATGAACAGAAATGAAACCAGCCGCCCCAGGCGGTCCGGACCATAAATTTCCCGCAGATAGTTGTACGACCCACCGGACCGCGGCATGGCCGCGCCCAGTTCCGCCCACACCAATCCGTCGCACATCGCGAGGGCCGCGCCTAGAATCCAGCCCAGCATTGATTGTGGGCCGCCCAATGCGCCCACAATCAGCGGGAGCGTGATAAAAGGCCCCACGCCGATCATCTCAATCATGTTGAGAGCGGTGGCGCTACCCAGCCCCACTCCGCGAATCAACTGAGGCTTCGACGTGGAAGAAGATTTCATCTGAGAACTGAGAACGGGCAACTGAGAACTGGTTTGATTACTCCGACCTCCGTGGCCCCGTGCCCTCTGTGGTGACCCATTTTTCTTTGCGATCTTTGCGAAATCCTTTGCGTCCTTTGCGGTTAGCTCTTGGTCGAGAAGCATCCCTACTTCGCAGCTAGCAAGTTCACATACAGCCGGATCGCTCCCGGCACCCCCGCTGGCAGTTGCCGGAAAAACGCATACCCGGTGTAAATATAGGTGCCCTTGCCGTATTGAGCACGCAGCAATCCGCCCTTCTGCTCCGGTTCGCCCGGGTCATGGGACGACAGCAAGGGCGTGAACTGGCTGTCCCATTGGTCCATGAAATACAACCCGCGCTCCTGCACCCAGCCATCGAAATCGCGCGACGTGATCTCGTTCGGAGTATGAAATACTCCATCCTCCGGTGCCAGAATCTCAACTGGAGCTTCCTCTACCGTAACCCGCGCCCGGCTGATCTGCGCGTGATAGGGAGTGAAATTGCCCTTGTTGAAGTCCGCCGCACTGGCGTTGTATTGCACAATCAGTGTGCCACCGGCGAAAACGTAATCCAGCAGCTTCTTGTTGTTGTCCGCGATTTCCTTCTGCGTGTCATACGCACGTATGCCAAGAACGATGGTCCCGTAGCGGCTGAGGTCTTCGCTGGCCAGTTTCTCGGCCGCAATCATGGTGACATCCAGTCCGATCTGCTGAAGCACGGTAGGAATGTCATCGCCCGCACCCATGATGTATCCGATCTTTAATCCTGTAGGAATCTTTACGTCGACTACGCTTACCCGCTGCACCGCCGGCTGGTAGTAGTAAAAAGTGTTGAGGTCTTCGCGAGTGACCACGCTATATCCTTCGCGATACTTGCTGCCTCCCGCTTCGAATACAGCGCGAATCTGGGTGCGTGATTCGGTTAATCCATCATGGAAGACTTTGAACTCAGCTTCTTGCTTCTCACCGCTGCCATGAAATTTCAATACCGCGCTGGCTGGCTCGGCACGCCACCCCGCCGGCGCCTCTATACGCAACGTTCCCTGGGCAGCGCCGGTTAGGTTGCTCGAGACTGCTACCTTGACGTTGCAGACCGCGTCCCCATGCGTGGGAATTACCTGTGCTCCCGGTTCCAGCATAACTGAGAACGCCGGCGCTACTGCCAGCGCTCGCTCCGCCTCACCTGCCGGCGACTCCTTGTATCGCACCATCGCCACCGCACGCGCTACGCCCGGCTTGCCATTCAAGATGTAACTCGCATGCGCCTGCAACGGAGGCGGCGGAAAGGGAAGTGTCACATATCGAGGATCGTCAATGGTGTTGAGCGCATCCCGCTCGGGATCATCGCGATGCCAATAGGGCCTCGTGTAGGTTGCATCTTTCGCCACCGTGACGCGGAAAGTGGTTGCCGCACCGGAGCCACGCTTCGTCGCCGTCCAACCCGGTGGTAAATCCAGCGCCACTTCGTTGAGTTCGACCTTCACCTGGCTGGTGAGGTGCGCGGTAACGTCGAAACTTTGTCCCGGCACTGCCATGAAAGCGGTGTCGGCATTTTCTCCCACCGGGACGTCCGCGTTCACTTGAAATGCCACACCCAGTGCCAGATTGGCGGCCTTCTCCAACTGGTCGGCCTTGGTGCTGAGTTCGGTGCGTAACTCGGCTCTGGTTGAATCCGTGAGCGGATAGCTCTTCAGTAGGTCAATGGTTCTGCGGGTGGCTTCCAACCCAGCCAGCAGCGGTCCGGCCGCGCTTCCAGGATCGTGTTCTGCCGCCGCTTTCGCTGCCGTAATATCGCCCTGGATGTCGACCAGCGCCGGCCGAAGAAACGGTGCCCGGATCGCCTCTCTTCCGATCCCCATCGCCAACCCCGGCAGGCTGGTATCGATGCCATCGAAGAAATCCTGCTCGTGCGCGCTCTTGTCCGCTGCTGGAGGCAGCACCGAATCCGCCAGCTTGTAGAACGCGTAGTGCGGCCCGGAATCTACCTGAAATGCACCTACTCCCTGCGAAAGCTGATGTCTCAATCCCCGCATGGCGAACTGAATGTAAGTCATTCCCAATGCCGGGCTGGCTTCGCCCGTGCTCAGCTTCAACGTGTAGTTCTCATCCGCGCATGTCGTTGCCCCAAACCCGCACACGTTGCCGATATAGAATTTCTTCGCTTGCCACGGTTGCAAGCCTTCTTTGATCTGATCCGGGAAACGTTCGGGATCTGCGGCTGCTCGAAACGCCTCGCGCGCCAGAATGCTCGATGCCTGGTGATGGCCATGGCCGTCGCGATCGGTGCCCGAAAACCGTGCCACCAGCACATCCGGCCGGAAGGTGCGGATCACGCGCACTAAATCACCCAGGGCAATGTCGTGTCCTTGCCACTTCTGAAATGTCTCATCTGGATTCTTGGAAAATCCGAAGTCTGCTACGCGCGTAAATCGTTGGTCGATTCCGTAATAGCGGTCCGCGGCTGTGACTTCCAACGTGCGCAACACCCCCAGTACGTCGAAAAGGTTGCTGCCGATCTTATTCTGCCCGCCTTCTCCACGATTCAGCGTCTGCAACAGAATGGTCACACCCTTGCCGCGCGATTCCGTTGTCAGCATTCCGCCATCTTCGTCGTCGGGATGCGCCACGACCTGCATCAACCGGGCAGTGGTTCCCAGCCGCAGCAGCATCTCTTGCAGTCCGGCGGTCCCGCTGTCCTGCGGCAAAGGCTGCGCCGGATCGTCAACTTTAGCCGGGTCTGGCGCCTCTGAAGCGCCACACAACAGCAAAATCAACGCCAGTGTCACCACAAATCGCACGAAGAGAAGGCCCCGCCGCACCGGTTTGTCCTCAGAATGACTGCCGAAGTTCATCATATTAGATGGGATTGTTGTGCTCGCGGATGGAAGGCAAAGTTTTTCCCGATACCCGTTCCTGTTCGACTCACCCTGCCTTAAAAGGATAGCCTATCCCAGAAGCTTTTGGCTTTTGGCGATTAGCTCTTAGCGACTCCTTTTCAGGAGCCAAAAGCGAAGAGCCAATGGCCAAGGGCCTTATTCTCACTGCGCATTCTTCACGGCTTGCTGGCACTGATGCGCGGCGGTCAGCACTTCGTCGAATTTCGGGTCGCTGCGGAGCTTCGCCCAAAGTGGATCAGAAAGCATGTTCGAATAGGAGCAATAGTTAGTTTCCACTGCCGTCTGCAGCATGTGCAGGGCGGCTTCTTTCTTTCCGCAATAGGCCAAAATCGAGGCTTGGTAATACGAAAGCTCGGGATCAGGATCCGTCGGCTGTCCGACTTCATCTTCATGGGCGATCTTGTCCAGTTCCGACGCCGGCCCGAGCAAGCACGCTTGCAGCAGGTCCTTGTGATAGTGAGGGGCCGACGACATGCGCTTCACCGCCTCCCTGGCTTCCGCCAGCTTGCCCGCCCGCAGCAGGAGCGAAGGCATCACGTAGTTGGCCCACTCCGACCCCGCATCCAGCTGTACGAACTCCATGGCCCGCTGCGTCCTGCCCAACTCCATCACAGGCCATGCGCAGGAACGGAACAAGTAGTTCCCTCGGTCAAGGGCGAGCGCGGTATCACACTCATGCGACGCTTCTTCCAGCATGCCGGCGTAACGCAACACGTAGCTCAGCGTGAAGTGCGCCTGACCACTGTCGGGACGCTGTTTCACCAGCGCCTCGGCTTGCAAATATGCCTTGCCTAGTTCTCCCCGCTCCACGCGGTTGGTAATCAATCTCCCCGCCGCAGTCATGCGATTCGGATCCAATCTCACGGCGTGATCAGCGGCCTCATTCGAATGCTGGAAGACGTCTTCTCCCGCGCTGGCATAGGTCGCATCATCGTAGTAGCGTTCGCCGAGCGCCTCCCAGGCCGGCGCGTAGGTGGGATCCATCTTCACAACTTCCTGCAGTACGGCGATCGCATCCTTGTTCGGCCCGGCATCGTGCGGCAAGGCCAGACTGCGCAGATATAGTTCGTACGCCATCTGATTTTTCGGCTTTGTGCTGGTGTCGAGGTAGCCGCCTGCCGCTCCCATCGCCGGCAGCAGCCCGCTCCGGATTCGCCCGGTCATTTCATTCTGCAGGGCAATCGCATCATCGGCCGAGGCGGTGAAACTGGTCTGCCAGAGCAACCGGTCCTTGTTCACGTCCACCGCTTCCAGCGTGACCATCAATTGATCGCCTTGTTTGCGGAAGTGTCCGGTCAGAATGTTGGCCACATGCAATTCGTGGCCCACCTGCTGCGGATCGAGGTCCGGACTCACATATTTCCGCGTCACCGAGGACGGACGCACATCAAGACCGCGGGTATAGGTAAGCACGCTGGCAATTTCGTCGGCCAGAGCGACGCGCAGGTAGTCCACGCTGAAATCGCCATTCATGTTTTGCAGGGGCAGAACTGCAATGGTGTTCTGACCGCCTCCGCCCGCCGAAGAGCGATGCTTGAACCACCACGCCCCCACCGCCGCCAGCACCGTCAGCAGCAGTCCTGCCATTCCCAGTATCACGTACTTCTGCCATGGGCTTGGCCCGCCGAAGGTACTTGTGACTACGCGCAGCGGCGCCTCCCGCGCCACCGTTTTCACCGTTCCCGACTGGGTCTCTCGCTTGATCTGCTGCAGGTTGGTTCGAATCTGCGTGGCAGTCTGATAGCGCTGGCCGCGGTCCTTTTCCATGGCCTTGCCGATGATGTTCTCCAACTCGCCAGGAAGACTCGGGTTCAAGGCGCGAGGCGGAACTGGCTTCTGGTGCAGCATTGCATCCAGCGTGGTCACGACGTTGGTCCCACGGAACGGTTTCTTGCCGGTGGCCATCTCATACAGCACCACGCCAAAAGAAAAGATGTCGCTGCGGGGATCGAGATCTTCGCCTCGAGCCTGCTCGGGCGCCATGTAGACCGCGGTTCCCGGCACCACGCCCACCGCGGTCAGCGAATCTTCGTACGGGGTTTCGTCCGACGCCGGTAACCCGTCGCGCGATAACTTCGCCAGGCCAAAGTCCAAAACCTTTACCTGCCCATTTTGGGTGATGAAAATATTCGCCGGTTTGATGTCGCGGTGAATAATGCCCTTGGCATGAAGCGCTTCCAGCGCCTCTCCAACCTGCGCCGCGATGTCCAGCAACGCCTCTACTTCGAGCGGCTTGCCTCCCTGCATCCGCTGCTTCAGGCTCTCGCCTTCCAGCTTCTCCATGACGATGAAGGGATGGCCGTTGTTGTCCTCAATGTCATGGATGGTGCAGATGTGGGGGTGGTTCAGGCGGGACGCCGCCCGGGCTTCGCGCTCGAAGCGGTCCAGCGACTTGCGGTCGCCGATCATGCTGTCAGGAACGAACTTGAGGGCCACATGCCGGCCCAGGCGCAGGTCTTCGGCTTCATACACTACGCCCATGCCTCCACCACCGATTTTCCCGATGATGCGATAGTGGGAGACCGTTTGGCCGATCATGAGGAACCCGTCGGCGATATGTTAGGCCGCTGACGGCAGCAGGTCAACCGCTAGACGGGATGTTACGCATTGAGGGGATTTTGCTACACCCCGGCCCTGGCCGCGAGTACTTCCGAATTATGGTCGCGAGCGGGTCGTCGAAAAATGGAAAAAAGGTTGCTGAATTTGGGCGACGCCGGGCGATTTGTTGACCGCGTGGTGGAGAGTGTTGATTTAACCTCAGTGAAGGTATCGCTGGAGGTGCTCTACTGCGGCGATTCAGGGACTGTGGAAAGGATTAGTTGGTATACCGCGCCCTCGCCGTTGACGCCGCCGGCTCCGAAAGTCCCGAATAATGAGCCGTTGTGGATGAGAACTCCTGAGTACGGGTTCGAACTTGTTGGCACGCAATCGTAGAGGATTCGTTCGACCCAATTGCCGTTTACTGGCATGAGTTCGTAGATTGTTCCTAAGGGGTCCGACAGGCCCCCTTGGAGCGTCGTACCATAGAGACCCCGATTGCCAACAGTGAGTGGACCTTGAGGCGTCCAGCCGTCGCCCTCGAAAGAACCAAAATAATGTAGAACGGTGTAAATCCATTCGCCGCCTTGTTGGCTCGGCGGAGTCAGGGCAAAGGCAGTACCAAGGCCTTCTGGTCCGCCCATCTGAGTTGTCCCCGCAAGAGCACCCGACTTTGTACGCACGAGACCAGCAGTAGGGTTTGCGCCGTCTGTATCCTGACCGAAACTGTGTAACACAGTTTCATTCCATACACCAGATGTTTGCGCGAGCACGAAGACCGTTCCGCCGCCGAAGTCTCCGCCGAAATACGTCGTGCTAAAAATGTGCCCCAAACCATCGGAGACAAGAGACTCGACACCCGGTGTGCTTCCGTCTTTTCCTCCTGTAAAGTCCCAAAGGGAGGTTTTGGTCCAACTGCCTCCGGGCAATGTTGGCCGCGATAGGTCAAACACGGTACCCGCATCGTAAAGGCCCCCATGTTCGGTCGTGCCTAACAGGTTCCCTGAGTGATTAAGTACAACTCCACCTTCCGGACTAAACCCATCAGAACCACCTCCGAACATGTAGAGCACGTTTTGTTCCCAGTTCTCTCCCGGAGCTACCGGCGGCGACAACTCGTAAACGAGGCCACAACCGCCCAGGCAGTTGGCGCTACCGCCAGCATCCGCGGTTCCGTATAAGTTTCCCGCATTGTCGATCGTTAATGTGCCGTAAGGACTCGATCCATCCGAGCCCCCAAACCGGTAAATCACGCTTTCTGTCCACCCGGTGCCCGAGGTCCCAGGGGGACTGAGCATATATATGGTTCCCGCGCCGGGGCCACCATTCAGCGTAGTACCATAAAGGTTCCCCGCATTATCCGAAACCAGTCCCGAGTATGGAAAGAATCCTTCACTATCGCTGAAAGAGTGGAGCACAAGCTCGTGCTGCGCGAATGCACTCCCGAGGAAGATCGGTGTGATCAGCAAAGGTACAAGCCAGTAAATGGCGGACAGCGAGAATCTCTTGGGGTTCACGATGGCACTAGCTTTTTTCCAGCGAAGAAGTTTCGTCATCACGCACCTCTTTCGTCTTAGTGCCTACTGCAACACCCGAAATTGCACATTGCTGGTCAGCGTTCCGCTCGGAGTCATGACGGTGACAAAGCCGGTTGTCGCCCCCGGCGGAACGGTGGCCTTTATAAAGGTGTCAGATACGACAGTGAAATTTGCAGGAGTTCCGTTGAGCGAGACGCTGCTCGTTCCGGTAAATCCCTGCCCGAGAATGCCGCCCGTCTGGCCAACTTTACCGGAGTTGCGGACGAAGGCCACGAAGGGGTGCAAACCCACATCCAAGCCAAAAAATGTTCCGCAGCCAGACGAATGATTGCAGTCAAGATCCCCGCCGAACTCGGTCGTCCCGTAAAAAGTCCCGTTGGTGGCCTGCAACAGCCCATAGTAAGGTTCTGATCCCTCAGTCTCCGCGAAACTGTGCAGCGTCGTGAGTGTACCGCTCGGTGTGAGGCTGAAGATTGTGCCGTTGCCATTGGCTCCGCCTGCGGAAGTGGTTCCGTAGAAATTCCCATCTGTAGCTTGAAGTAAATCTCCGTACCACGGCCCCTCACCGTCGTTACAAGTGGATTGAATGCAAAAGCTGTAAATCGTCGTCAGTGCTCCTGCCGGAGTGATTCTAAAGACCGTGCCACCGCCGTAGGCTCCGCCTGCGGAAGTGGTTCCGTAGAAATTCCCATCAGTGCCCAGGATCAATCCAGCGAAAGGGTAGGCTCCGTCCGTGTCGGCGAAAAGGTAGAGCGTCTTCAGCGTGCCGGTCGGGGTGATTTTGAAGACTGTCCCACAGCCGTTGCCAGGGCAGTTTTCTCCCCCTTGGGACGTCGTTCCGTAGAAATTACCGTCGGTACCCTGAGCCAGTCCCGCTGTAGGAAAATAACCGTCCGTGCAGTTAGGCTGAGCGCAAAAGCTATAGAGCACCGTCACAGCGCCGTTCGGAGTCATTTTGAACACTGTGCCAGCTGTGTCGACGCCTCCGAGCCCCCCACTGATAGTGGTTCCGTAGAAGTTCCCATCAGCAGCGAGGATTAGGGGGCCGGTAGGAAGAGCGTCACCGGCGCCAAAGCTCTGGAGCGTGGTCAGGTTGCCCGCTGAAGTAATTCTGAACGCCGTACCTGATTCGCCCTCTCCACCATAGTGAGTTGTCCCGTAGAAGTTCCGGTTCGCATCGAGAATCATCCCAGCGGTCGGGGAGTAGCCGTCATAGCAGTAATTCTGGGCACAAAAGCTGTAAATCGTCGAAAATGTGCCCCTAGACGTGATTCTGAAAACAGTGCCGCGGTTGTTAGTGCCACCCTCCTCGGCCACTCCATAGAGGTTCCCGTCGGTGCCCTGGACGACTGTTCCAGCGGGGAAGGCGCCATTGGGGCCGTCGAAAGTCACAAGGGTTTTGAAGACCTGCGCCGATGCCGCAATTGCAGTCGCGGCACCGAGCACCAACACAGCACCAGCCATTTTCCACGCCCTAAGTTTTGTCATCGGGAAACCTCCGTGGTACGAACTTCACGAATCGCGGCCTACTCACGCGAGAACAAACGGGGTCCAGCCCGGCTGTGAACCGCAAGGGGAGCGGCCAGTCGAGCGCAACCATTGTCCTCCCGGCTTGACTAGCGGTCAAGGCCCACTTTCTTGTTTTGCAGATCTGGATGGCCCTTGTGAGCTTTCTGAGACTACGAGGCCGGATGGTATTTTTGCCTCTTTTGAAACTTCTGACGGCACACTCGGCCACCCAGGGACCGGCGGGAGAGAAGCTTAGTGGAAAATTGTTTTGCTTGCTCTCGGATTTCGTCGAGATATTTCGGGTCAACTACTCTCTCGTACTCGCGGAAAGTTTCATCCGTCGGGTCCAGGGCTCCCGCTTCGGCCGATCATCGACAGATCGGGCCCGCCGGGTGCCCCAGGTCTCGCCACTTTTGCGAGACCTGGGCTTGCTATCCCGGATAAAACGCAGCCGAACTTCCCACCCACTCCATATTCTTGTTGTGGTCGACGCCCATCATCTTGCCTCGCCCCATCCGTACAATCGTCAACACCGGCAGCAACTCATCCACCCATATATACATGATGCGAATCTCCGCCTTGGTGCCGCCGAACGGCGTCTCAATCACCGGCTCAAATTCCATTCGTTCCTGCAAGATGTAATCGCCCCGTTTGTCATGGGGAATCGCTGCCAGGTCTTCCTTGGTTGGGTTGATCAAGACCCCCAGCCCGGCGAACGAAAACAACGGCTTGAGCACGTATTTCTCCAGATCATTCGGGATCCCTTCAACCCGGTCCAGAAAATACGTCTTGGGCACGCATTCATGGCGCAAGTAGGGCAGCGAAAACTTGCTCATGCGAAAGTACCAGTTCGGATGTCCTGCCCACTCCACATCCAGCTCTTCATCGAACCGGAAGTTGAGCTTCAGTTTCTTCCGGACCAGTTCGTCCACAATCGCGCGGTTGTAGATGCGCAGGATCGGAATCCGCTTCCCGTCCTTCTTATAAAAGAGCTTCTGCCCCTGCTTCTCGATCTCGGTGATCGCGACTGTGGCGATTCCCAGCACTCTCTCCGTCACCAGAAAATCTGGCAGCGTCTTCTGGTGTAACGGGTCAATCTCCATCAAAATCACATTCTCGGTATCATGCTTGCCAACGATCGCCTGGCGTAACAGTGTCTTATAGCTTTCCCAATCCATTCCGCGATGCAGATAGCGCAACTTCTCATCCAGCCCAAACACCTCCTGATACGCCTGCGCCAGCACCGCCTGATAAGCGTAAAGAGAAGGGAAGCCCTGCAACTCCACTAGTTTCGGCTGCAACTCGCCGGACGCATCCTTCACCAGCCCAAAGTCCACCTGGATGAACATGGGGTGCGGCGCTTCGTTGGGAACATTGAATTCGGGCGGGATCGTTCTAAACGATGCTTTGCGGTATTCCGGGGTTTCCAGCTGGTGAATCAACTCCGCGCCGTAGTGCGCCATCTGCTCCAGCAGCGCCTTGGGGAAAAAACAGGGTGTCTCTGCTACTCGGAACTCCACCGGCGCTCCGCAGCGCTCGGCCAATCGCTTGAGAAAGGTTTGGTATTTCGCCGGAGTGAAGCGTTCGTTGAACTGCTTGCGCAGGGAAGGAATCATGGAATGTGTGGGGACGGGCGTTTGCCCATCCAAGCCGAGGGAAGCTCGGCATTGCCTAAGCCTCAATCAAAAAGTGTCCGCCACGCATGATCTGTTCGTCGTCCACCCAAATATCAAACTTCCGCCCCACCACATCAATGTGAGTGCACGAGTACCAGTCGGCGCCAGTGTGCACTCCGTATGGATTCCCAAACGCGATGTGCACTCCGGGATACTTTTCATCCTGCAAGATCTGCCCAATCACGTCCTTCAACTCAATGTTCGTCCCGATCGCAAACTCGCCCACGCGATCGCTGCTTTCGTCGGTATGAGTGTAGCTCCAGAAATCGCGCTCCAATTCGCGGTTTGAGGAGTGTGCTTCTGTCACCCGATTACCCTTGATGCGAATGCTCAGCGGGTTCTCGCGCAAATCCCCGAACTTGGCGCAAAGCCAGTCGCCGACCACTCCATCACTCACAAACGTCCCGTTGACCTCGCCCGGCGTCGTGAACACTTCTCCGCCCGGCAAGTTACCCCACTTCTCCGGGCTGATCAGCCCGCTGGTCTTCAGCCATCGATAATTAGGATTCAAGTCGGCCACCAGGTCCGTCCCGGCTGGCGTCTTGGCGCGAATCTGGGATGCCTTCCGCACCATGTCCACGACCTTGGCACTGATTCGGTCCACCTTTAAGAAATCCGCTCGCATCCCCTCCAGCATAATCTGCCGGTTGATGTTCACCATGTGGGCGTGGCGAATCTTGCGCCGGTTCACGATGTCGGTCATCTGCATGCGGGTGCGCAATTCGTTGGCTTGCGCCTGCACTGCAAAAACGCTGACCTGGCTGGTCTCCATGTCTTCCGCAATTTCCCGCGGAAACTCTGTTAATGGCCGCGCCGCAACTTCTTCCAGTACGAATCCGCGGTAAGGCGCGCCCACGCTATCCAGTTCACTGACAATGCTGGCGGCGATTTCTTTCGTGGCCTCGTCCGTGATGACCGTGACCTTTTCGGTCGGCTGCACCCGCAGGCAGACTCTTACAGCGTTTCGTGCCCCGGGGGTGAGTTCTGGATCGAAAGGAAGGCTGTCCAACTGGATGCGCCGTTCTGCTCCCGATTGCTGCGAAACGGCGGGACGGTGTGTCTCATCAACCGAATTTGTCATTACCCTACTTTTCTCGCGGGAGTCGCCTCTGCCGCCACGCCGACTTCCGTCTCTTCAATAATGTAGTCCACGACCTTCTTCAGATCGCCGGTTTCCTGGAACACCCGCAATTGCCGGTCTGCTCCGGTCCCCATTTCCAGGATCTCATGAATGTAATTCAGTTCCTCGCGCGAATCCAGTTCGTCGGCAACATCGTCCACGAAATCCAGATATTCCAGCACCAGGTCGCGCGCCGGGACCTCTTTCTGCTTTCCGAAGTCAATCATCTTGCCATTCAGCCCGTAGCGCGCCGCCCGCCACTTGTTTTCCATCAGAAGCGCACGACGATAGAGCCGGAACCCCTGGTTCGCGGAGTACAGCTTGTACAGCTTGGCAACCGTGGCCTGGATGAGCGCCGCCAGCGCAATGGTTTCATCCACCCGCATGGGAATGTCACACACCCGAAATTCCAGCGTATTGAAGAATGGATGCGGCCGGATGTCCCACCAGATTTTTTTCGCGTTATCGATGCAGTTGGTCTTGATCAGCAGCTTGATGAAGTTTTCGTATTCGCCCCAGCTGGGAAAATAATCTGGAATATTCGTGCGCGGAAATTTGTCGAACACCTTGCAGCGATACGACTTCAGCCCCGTATTCATCCCCAGCCAGAACGGTGAATTCGTGGACAGGGCAAGAATGTGCGGCACAAAGTAGCGCGCATGGTTCATCAGGTGGATCGCTGTCTCGCGGTCCTCCACGCCAATGTGCACGTGCAGACCAAAAATCAGGTTGGCCCGCGCCACCAGTTGCATGTCTTCCACAATGTTTTTGTAGCGATCGTCCGGCGTGATCTCCTGCACCCGCCAGTCGGCAAAGGGATGGGTCGCTGCCGATGCCAGCCGCAGACCATTGTCTTTGGCCAGCTTGATCATGTCCCGCCGCAGCGCGTTGACCTCGGCCTTGGCCACTTTAATATTGGTGCAAACCGAGGTGCCGACCTCCACCACCGCCTGATGCAATTCGGCCTTCACCTTCTCCTGAAGCCGCATCCGGCCTTGCTCCATCATTTCGGTATGGATGTGGGAGCGCAGGTCGCGCGAGACGGGGTCTACCGTCTGATATTCCTCTTCGATCCCGAGTGTGAAGGTTGGTTGCATACTGTGGCTGGAAACCGTATGAAACTACCTCATAACTATAACAATTACGGCCCCGCGAAAACTGCCTAACTTTCGACCCCAAAATCCTAGTGCTTTCCCTGCGTACCTCTGTGCCCTCTGTGGTTAAGGCTTACGCCCTTACCTTTTTCTTCGTCGCCGGCTTCGGCACTTCCACCGGCCCCCGCAAAAACGCTGCCCAGCGCAGTTCTTCCGCCGGATTCTCCCCGCTAAGCGCCTTGTTCACAGCCATTTCCGCCACGGCATCCACTACCCAGTCAAAATTGGTTTGGCCCACCGAGGTGATCTCCGCATCCGGCGCGGGGTTCATGAAGTCAATCGCATAGGGCACGCCGTCCTCTACGGCAAACTCCACCGTATTCAAGTCGTATCCCAGCGCTCGGCACAAAGTCAGCGCATCCTTCACGATGCGTTCCTGCAGCTTGGCGCTCGAGGGCGGCGGGTTGCCCTTCACATAGCGCTCGTGATGCGGCGCTTTGGGATCGTACTTCATGATGTGAACCTTCTCCTGCCCCACCACATAGCACCGGTAGTATTCCTCAAATTCCACTCCGTGCTGCAGTGTCATGCACAGGTCGCCAGTCTGGTTGTAGTGATGAAAAAATTCCTCCGGCGAATCGACCTTGTAAACGTGCTTCCATCCTCCGCCCGAATACGGCTTCAGGAACGCCGGAAAGCCCACGTACTCAAAAACCTCTTCCCAGTTCAGGGGATACATCAAGTTCCGCATCGACTGATCCGTCGTCCCCTCAGGATGCTTCTTGTGCGGCAGAATCACCGTTGGCGGAATGGCCACACCCAGCTTGGTCGCCAGCGCGTAATTGAAGAACTTGTCGTCCGCCGTCCACCAGAACGGATTGTTCACCACGATCGTTCCGGTCAGAGCGGCATTCTTCAAATACGCCCGATAGAAGGGAATATCCTGCGAAATCCGGTCGATGATGACCGCGTATCCGCTGGGGTCCGCCATCTTGACCCCTCCGAGCTTCACGAACTCGGCCTTCACCCCATCCACCTTCATGCCGTTGATCTTCTCCACCAACGCCGGCGGAAAAGTATTTTCCATCCCAAACAAAACCCCAATTTTCTTCATAGAAACTCCGTCGAGACATTGCTTCAATCCCAGGCCTGTTTCATCTACTGTCCTATGGGCTTGTTCGTCGGAACATCGGTGCTTTCGCCCAACTGTTGCGTGAAAAGCCTCCCCGTGCTGCTTTCGATCACGTACCAAGTCCCGGTCGATGGACGCCACACCGCGATATCCGCCTTACCGTCACCATCGTAGTCTCGGGCTACCGGCACATCTCCCCTTTGCCCGAGTTGATGAGAGACGTGTTCGCCATTGCTACTTTGAATGATGTCCCAGGTTCCGGTCGAAGGCGCCCATACGGCGATGTCGGTCTTGCCGTCGCCATCGTAATCGCCAGGCACGGGCACGTCGCCAATCGCCCCGAATGGCTTCACGATTTCTTGCCCGTTGCTGCTCTGGAGGATGTACCAGGTCGCGTTCGAAGGCCGCCATACGGCGATGTCGGTCTTGCCGTCCCCGTCGTAATCGCCGGGCACAGGCACATCTTCACTCCCCCCGAATTGCCTTACG
>Ga0206987_1055_pt1 | contig 24940 bp, 26 predicted proteins | sample Alteio_BWMinCont_11_FD_153281 | JGI IMG/M metagenome (GOLD analysis project Ga0206987, IMG submission 153281) | Enriched cells from forest soil in Barre Woods Harvard Forest LTER site, Petersham, Massachusetts, United States -... | ecosystem: Environmental > Terrestrial > Soil > Temperate forest >... | reverse complement strand
AAGTATTCCAGAATGATTTTCGTCGGTTCGTGACGGAGCAAAAGAATCGCGTGGCACAATTGGACACCGTGCTACGCGAACGAAGTCCGCGGACGATCCTGGAACGTGGTTATACGATTACCCGGGACACGGCAGGAACAATCATTCGCGATCCCGCGCGCGTGGCGATCGGGGCAGAGGTATCCATTCAATTCGCGCGTGGAGAACTGGATGCGGTAATCAGAAACAGAAAAGCTGAGTTGGGTTCCTGAAGTTGTGCTTCCCACCACCGCCTATGGCTTCTTCGCCAAATCTAATTGCACAAGGACGCGGCGAGCGTCGGCAAAACGTGTGAGCTTTCCGTAGGCATCCAGAAAGATCATAATCAGCGAACGGCCCTGGGCATTCACCCGCATCACCAGGCAGTCACCGGCTTCATTGGTAAATCCTGTCTTCTGCACTTCAATGTCCCAATCGGGCCGGCCCACCAGCCGGTTTGAATTGATATAGGGTAGTTGATGTCGGCCGATTTGAAGGTAGTATCCCGGGTCGGTGGTAAATTCCCGGATCAGCGGGTATTCATCGGCAGCCCGGACGAGTTTGACCAAATCGAATGCGGTCGAAACGTTTTCACTTGTCAAACCGTTGGGGTTGACAAAGTGCGTTTTGGTCATCCCCAGTTGTGCGGCCTTGGCATTCATCGCCTGGATAAATGCGGGCCGGCCGCCGGGGTAGTAGCGGCTGAGTGCAGCAGCGGCGCGATTTTCCGATGACATCAAAGCCACATGCAACATGTCTTCCCGGGTCAATCCCCAACCCACATGCAGCCGGGAACTTGTCCCCATCACCAGATCCCTGTCATCCTCGCTGATTCTGAGTATCTCCCCCATTGCGAGCCTGGCGTCGAGAACAACTATGGCAGTCATCAATTTGGTGATGGAAGCGATAGGCACAACCCGGTCCGCATCCTTCACCACCAACTCTTCGGAAGTATTGGCGTCGACCACCAGCGCAATTTTTGACTTCACCGTCAGCCGGGATGTCGGACTCTTCGCGAGAGATGAATGTTTTTGTGCCGGCGTTGATGAGGGAAGGCCCGCCGGTCCAGTTTCACCGCTGTTCTGAGCACCGAATGCCGTTCCAGTAGGCCCCCCGCGTCCACAAAAAACGAAAAGGGTAAGGACAAGACCGAGCACCCCGGCAATTGCGCATCTGCCGTTATGGCAGATCCAAGAAGGATGAAGTGAAGTAGTGTTCATGCGAATTGGTTAAGACAAATGCCAGTTTCAATTCCGGAGGATCCTTCGAGGATTGCCGCTCCGACTCCTCAATGGCCCGGCCTAGAATTTGTATCCGATTTTGCGTAGAAGGTCCTTGCGGGCTAGAATATCGGCATCCGTCTCAATTCCCTGAGTCTTCGCGCCATCAATGACTCCCATAATTCCACGACCCTGCCCCGACTCCGCGATAATTACTTCGACGGGGTTTGCCGTGGCGCAGAAGATCTGGCAAACTTCCGGGACATACTTGATGGTATTCAAGATGTTTACGGGAAATCCGCCTTCCATGAAAATGATAAACGAATGGCCACAGGAGAGTGCCATGGCATTCTTCCGCGCGACTTCAATGAGATGGGGATCATTCCCCGCAAAGCGCACCAGTGCCGGACCGGAGGATTCGCAAAAGCCAATGCCGAATCTCATTTGCGGCACAGTTTGCACAATCGCTTCGTAGAGGTCTTCCACAGTCTTGATGAAGTGTGCCTGGCCAAGAATGAAATTCATGTCAGCAGGCTTTTCGATACTGACAGTTTTGAGTTCCATATGTCGCTCCCGGATGATAACGCGATAATTCTATCGCGAGTTGTCGCCGATGGGATACTAGTTCACGCAAGTGTAGAGGGGAAAGATTGGCAGCTATTCCGACACTTTAAGGATGGCGAGGAAAGCCTCCTGGGGTATGTCGACTCGGCCCACGCGTTTCATGCGCTTTTTGCCTTCTTTTTGCTTTTCCAAGAGTTTGCGCTTACGCGAGATGTCGCCTCCGTAACACTTGGCAATGACATTCTTACGGATCGCCGCGACATTCTCACGGGCAATGACGCGGGAACCGATGGAGGCTTGCAGAGCGACTTCGAACATCTGGCGGGGAATCAATTTGCGCATGCGGGTGCACAGTGAACGCCCGCGCTCCATGGCGACATCACGATGGCAAATGAAACTGAGCGCATCAACGGGTTCGCCGGCGACCAGGAAATCCACCTTGACCAGATCCGAAACCCAGTATCCCGCAAAGTGGTAATCAAGCGATGCGTATCCGCGTGACACCGATTTGAGCCGGTCATAGAAGTCGAGAACGATCTCATTCAGTGGCAACTCATAAGTCAGCAGCACGCGCTTTCCGGAGACGTATTCAAAGCCTCTCTGCACACCGCGTTTCTCCTCAAGCAGCGCCAGAATTCCGCCCAGGTATTCATCCTGAGTAAAGATTTGGGCGCGAATTATCGGCTCCTCGACTTTTTCAATATCGCCTGCCGCCGGAAACTTAGTGGGGGAGTGAACCTCCACCACTTCTCCGCCTTTGGTAGTGATGCGGTAGCGGACACTGGGTGCGGTGGTGATAAGATCGATTCCAAACTCCCGTTCCAATCGCTCCTGAACGATCTCCATATGGAGCAACCCGAGGAAGCCGCAACGGAATCCGAAACCAAGAGCTTCGGAATTTTCAGGCTCATGAATGAGCGATGCATCGTTGAGTTTTAGCTTATCGATGGCGTCGCGCAAATTCTCATAAGCACTCGAGTCAACGGGGTAGAGCCCCGCAAAGACCATGGATTTGATTTCCTCGAAGCCCGGCAGAGGGCCGGGAGCCGGGCGGGCGTCATCCGTAATCGTGTCGCCAATGCGCGATTCGGAGATGCGCTTGATATTGGCGATAACAAAGCCCACTTCGCCTGCCGCCAATCGCTCAACGCGAACCGGCTTCGGAGTGAGAACTCCCAACTCCTCCACGTTATAAACCTGATTGTTTGACCAGAGCTTGATGCGCATTCCGGTGGTGAGCGTGCCCTGAACGACGCGCGCCAGCACCACAACGCCCCGATACGGGTCAAACCATGAATCAAAAATCAACGCCTGGAGGGGCGCGTCAGGCGAACCCTTGGGAGGTGGAATGTGCGCAACAATCGCCTCCAACACCTCATCAACTCCCGTGCCGGCTTTCGCGCTGATTAGCAAAGCATCCTTGGGATCAAGGGCGAGGGCGTGCTCAATTTGCTGTTTGGTGGATTCAATGTCGGCGCCGGGAAGATCAATTTTGTTGATCACGGGCACAATGGTGAGGTGATTGTTCATCGCCAATTGCGCGTTGGCAAGAGTCTGAGCTTCCACTCCCTGGGAAGCATCAATCACCAGCACGGCGCCTTCGCAAGCAGACAGGCTCCGGGAAACCTCATATGAAAAATCCACGTGACCTGGCGTGTCGATGATATTAAGCTGGTAGTCGTTGCCATCGCGGGCCCGGTAATGAAGGCGTACGGCGTGAGCCTTAATTGTAATCCCGCGCTCACGTTCCAGGTCCATGGTGTCGAGCACTTGCTCCGACATCTCGCGCTTGGTCAGGGCTCCCGTAACCTCGAGCAGGCGGTCTGCCAGCGTGGACTTGCCATGATCGATGTGGGCCACAATCGAAAAGTTGCGAATTAAGCGAGCTTCGGTCATGAAACCTTCGTTTTGCCGGTTCCGCGCAGAATGCGAACCAAGGAGTGGGTCACCGCGTGGTGCGAATGGTGTGAGCAGGCCCTTGCCAACTGCCAGACTAATTTCTAACCCTTTGAAAATCTAGCATTCCGAAATGATCTAAGTCAATGATTTTGCGGCACGGTTGGCAACGCTAAGTCACTGAAAAGTACGTTCGGAACGCTCAAGTTGTACCGATGTTGTACTCGCGAAATTGCCTTCCCACCAGTCTGTGCTAGTGGCCGTCCATTTTGGCGGCCCCTTTGACCGGTCGCGTAGGAGCCTTTGCCTCTTGGCTGATGGCTGCGAAACGGTCCTCGCCGTCAAGGGTCTCCGACAGGGGAAGCAAGTCATCGAAAGTGAAAGTGGGCATGGCGGCCCCGGAAGCACTTTGCCCGAGTGTGACAGCCAAAACGAGAAGTGAAGTACTGCGGGGGCGTCGACTGGGCCCAATCGAAGCCAGTCGCGAACAGAACTCCGCACAACAGGTTTCAGACGGTCCTCATGAACGTCCGTCCTTTGGAGCGAAGAAGGACGAATTCCTCAAGAACGCTCCTCACAAATGTCTTGGCGGCGAGGCGTGACACCGAATGCGTCCCGTTCTTCGGCGAGGGAAATCGAGACCGTCGGGAGAGGCCCGGCCGTCGCGGCGTCGATCCAAACACAGTCGCTCGGAACCAGGCGCACTCTTCAGCTGCCGCTTGGCCGCGCGCCGCAATCCGCGTTTCCACTTGCGGGCCGAGATCTCGTACCACTTCTTCGAATGTCTGACGCAGGTTCCAGGCCGCAGAACCGAGAGCGAACAAATCTAGGGCGCGAGCAAGATGAGGCCGCTGCCTGGCAGCTGTCCAAATCTTCCCCAAGGAGACCGGGAAGGGGCGGGCGCCGTCTCCTCGGACTTCCGCGACGGCGCGGTCGACATCATCCTGATCCCAAAAGCCCTCACGGTTGACCAGTATGGCGGAGCCCGAATAGATCGGTAGACGCACGGCATAACGCAACCGCGCTGCAGTGTTCAGTTGTTGTAAGACAGCCGCCGCCCAAGCTACTTCCTCAGGCGAGGAGAGGGGGTCAAGAACTTCAGGTGCTTGCAAAAAAACATGATCGTCTATCCGGACGATTTCAAGACGACTATCGTCGAGGTCACCTGCGAGATGCTGGATCTCAGGCCGAAGTTCGGATATTGTGACTGAATTGCATTGTCGATCCGATTCGGACATAAGGTCCGGACCGACCAGCTCAAATGCCAGGGGTGCACCACTTCCATGGATTCTTCAGAATTGCACCGCCTTTATGATTTTAGCGGGAAGACAGCCGTTATCACCGGGGGGACCGGAGTGCTGGGCAGTGAAATCGCGCGCGCCTTGGTGGGGTGCGGAGCCAACGTCGCGATTTTGGCCCGCCACATCGCCCCGGCTGAGCACATCCTTGGGCAGATGGACCCACGCGCTGGCCATGCCGTGGCGATCAGCGCTGACGTTCTGGACGTGGCCAGCCTGCGCCAAGCGGCGGATAGGGTCCTCGAGAAATTCGGTGGGGTGGATTATCTGTTGAACGCCGCTGGGGGCAATAAGCCTGAGGCCACCACCCGAACTGATTTTCGTTTTTTCGATCTGCCCGCGGAGGCCTTGCGCCAGGTCCTTGATCTGAACCTGATGGGAACAGTCCTGCCCTCTCAGGTCTTTGGCAAGATGATGGCCGAAAAAGGTGAAGGAGTTATTCTCAACATTTCTTCCATGACGGCCGTGCGTCCTTTGACGCGCGTCGTAGCTTACTCTGCGGCCAAAGCGGCGATTGTCAACTTTACGCAATGGCTCGCGGTGCATGTAGCGCAGGAATACTCGCCGCGGATTCGCGTGAACGCGGTTGTACCTGGCTTTTTTCTAACGAACCAGAACAGGTTTCTCGTAACCGAGGAAAAGACCGGCGAGCTCACCGCGCGTGGCAAGGCCATCATCAGCCACACGCCCATGGCGCGCTTTGGTCAGCCTCAGGACCTGTTCGGAGCTGTGTTGTGGCTGCTCTCGCCCGCTTCGGCGTTTGTGACCGGCATCGTGGTGCCGGTGGATGGCGGGTTTTCGGCATTCGCAGGCGTCTGAAAGTACAGTTCGTGCAATCGTTCATAGTTTGCCACCGGGGGTGAAGACCTTCCCGCGCACGGCTAAAGTATTCTTAAGGGCGTCGCCTTCGAGCTCTTCCTTGTCGAAAGGAGAAGAGTGCCCTCCCCGTCCTCGAATGTGAACCAAGCGGAATCGCTTGCGGCGCTTCCCTCGGGCTCGTTTCGTGTACCTCACTAAGTTTGGCTCATTTGCGCAAAGATTGGTCCATGCAAGTACTCATTGAAGTCGGTATGACAGATACATGCGCTCTCGACTTTCAACCGGACTTCGCGCCCCCCAAGGTTGGTTTGTTTCGGGGAAGTCTTCGAGGCGAACATCCTTTCTGCCATGACAGACCAGAGCTTGCAAGAGAATAACTCCTTAAGCTATTGAAAATAGAACTTTTACTATCCCCACCTTTTGCTTCGTTCTTCCATGGAGAGCAGGGAAGCGGACTCAAGGTCAAGGAAAATGGCAACCCGTGGATGGGTACGTACCAGCGATGCGGGGCATAGGGAGGTAAGCGGGCCTTCCAGCGCAGATCGAACCGCCTCAGCCTTGCGACGCTCGGGAACGCAACATAACAGATGGGTTGCGCTCATCAAAGTGGGGCAGGTAAGGGTAAGCGCCTCGCGTGGCACAGCCTCCAAATTGGGGAAATGCCCTTCGCCAACCTGCTGGTGCCGGCATGTCTCGTCAAGATAAACACGCTTGACCGTGTCCGGATCTTCGAAATCCGCGACGTGGGGATCGTTGAAGGCAATATGCCCATTCTCGCCGAAACCGATAAAGCACATGTCGAGAGGTTTGGAGCGAATCAGCTCCCCGTATCTCTCACATTCTTTAGCAAGGTCGGGCGCCTCGCCGTCGAGGTAATACACCTTGCGGGGACTCACAATATCCACCACGCGGGTTTTCACCCAGAGTCGAAAGCTTGCCGGATGGGTGGCGGGGATACCGACATACTCGTCCATGTGAAAAACCTCAACGCGCGCCCAATCAATATCATGCAGGCGCACCAGGGCATCGACCATGTCCTGCTGCGAATTCCCCGTCGCCACCACAACCCGAGCCTCTCCCTTCTCTGAAAGCGTCCGCGCCAGGATAGAAGCGGCCTCTTTCGCCGCCAATACGCTTGTCTCCAGTTTTGAGTTGCGGATCTTGACGGATGCGTCATTAAGAGAACTGTCGAGGTTGCTTAGGTTTTCCATGCTGAAATTAGAGCAGCGGAGGAGCCTAGTTACTGTGTCTCACCCATGGGGTTCACTCCACCTCGTCCCCTTCATAGAACAATTGATAAAAGGGAAGTTCGAGCGCCGCCGCCAGCCTCTCGAGGGTTTCAAGTGACGGAACCGTGTGTTCGTTCTCGACCCGCGAAATATGGCATCGCAATAAACCGGTACGCTTTTCGATATCACCTTGGGAAAGGCTACGATCTTCTCTAAGCTTCTTTAATCTTATACCGATTATCATGGGCAAATTCTTACCCATTCGGATTCAGTGGTCAACTAAATTCTTGAGCGGGGCCCCCCAGTAAACTACCACCTTGTCCTGATCCGGTGAACTCCCCATATCGGATACACTGATACCCAGGTATCCATCCCGATTGAAATCCGCGACGCCCGCACCAAAGGGGGAAGTGGCGGGAAGGGTGGTCGAATTCTTCAGCGAATACCCCGCTGCAGACTCCCACAAGATCTGCACTCCCCATGGGTGGCCAAAATCAAATCTGCGTACCCGTTATTCAAATCCGCCGCGGTATAGGCTTCAGTTGATTCCATTAGGGTGAGCCTTGCTGGGGAGAGTAGGTGCCGTTCGAGTTACCCCAATAGATATGCGACGGCGTGGGCTGGGCGGCGGTGCCACTCCCGCCGTTCAAGAGTAAGATATCCGGGTGGCCATCGTTATCCAGATCCGCGATTTCCACATCGGCAGAGCCGAGGGTAGGGAGATCCAATTTCCGATTGGGGTCGAAACCGTCTTTTGAGTTCCAGCAAAAGTACGAACTTACGCTATGCGTCCATCCGTGATTGTTATTACTGAAGATCAGATCGGGGAGTCCGTCGCCGTTCAGATCGTAAATGGCGCAACAACTAGGGTTCAGGGTTGGCAGCCCAGTCCGACGCGACGGCGCGTAGTTCCCGGACTGCCCAGGAGTTCCCCAATAAACAAAGGAAGCTCCGCCGATCTCGTTGGCAAATACGATGTCAGGAAAGCCATCCCCGTTCAAATCGCCAACCTTCACGTTGCTCGCACCCTCAGTAGGAGGTTCTGTCCGATTGGCAGGATCATACCCGTCGCGATCTCCCCAATATATGATGGGACGGGATATTGGATGGGATCTTGGACCTCTCCCCCATATCTTCCGTCATTCGCCAACAAAATCTCGGGAAATCCGTCTTCATTTAAGTCGGCGACCGCAACGACCGACGTTTCCGCACCGGGGAGGAACGTCCTGTTCGGTTCCGAGAACGTGCCTTCCTTCGATCCGCAATAAATACTCCATTGTTGTTTTCGCCCTTCTGATCTCGCATGGCAAATAGAATGTCTGGATAACCATCTTTGTTGAGATCGACAATCTTCACGTCGGTCGCCACGAATGTCGGAAGGTGTGAAACGTGCTGGTGTGAATAGCCGTCCTTCGAACCCCAATAAATATCGGAATAGGGCCTGAGGAAGGAATAATCTCCCGATTGCCGGTTGAATTGATAGGAGTATCCACCGCTGGCAAACACGAGGTCTACATAGCCATCGTTATTGAGGTCGGCAGCCGCCACCGCGGTGGCGTCCACGGTCGGCAACTCAGTTCAGTGCTGTGGGCGATAGCCCTGGGGATCCCCCCAATAAATATAGGAATGCAATTCTGATTTTGTTCGCATTAGTGAATTGGCGATTACAATATCAGGGATCCCATCGTTGTTTAAGTCTGCAATCGTTCCACCGCTGGCAGCATCCCCTGGCAATTCCGTTCTTTAAGAGATATTAAATTTCTTACCGTCCCAGTAGACATGGGAATTAACTGCCGAGTTGCCGTCATGGCTGCTGGGCAGCACGATGTCGATGTTCTCGTCGCCGTTGAGGTCCCATTTGTTGATAAGTCGAATGCTGCCGTCGGCGGAGATGAAGTCGTTAGCATCTCCATCAGCCAGTGTTCCGGCTGCAAAATCCAGATAGCTGGATTGAACCCACCGGTGCATCGGCTCAGAAGTCCGTCGCTGTGCTGAAAGGAAACTGGTTCCAGCGAAAGTCAATACGCAGCACACGAAAACGCTCCATTGCAACTAGTACACTCTCGTACCAGCCTTCTCCCATGGAAACATCCCGCCACTCATAGGATTCGCCTCTTAAGTTGATCCCGCATTCGTTCTCATCCGTCTTTCCCCCTGCAATTTTCCCCCTGCTGCGCCGCAGCGATCTCCGAAACTCGCGCGCCTCTTTGATCCGTCCCAAGTCCGCTTCCACCACGAGCTTGCGTAGGTTGGGCTGGGGGATCCCAACCAAACCGTTGAGGAAGTTTGGTTGGCTCAGATGGCCCTCCGATGGCCAGATTTCGTGCAGTTTTCCAACAACCAGGTCCCTTCTGCACATGCTCGCGCGGACAGCGGCCTCCGTTCGACTAACGGGCCGCCGTCTGCTCTTCTGGCGAGGACAAGAAAGGCTTGACGTAGCGATCGAGAATGGCGCGAACCTTGAGGGCCTCCTCGGGCTTCAGGGCAGTGACGTAGGGGGAGCCGGTGGCGCGCTCGGCCAAGCCGAGGTAGCGAAGGGCTTCATCAAATGCCCCCCAGATTTGACCGTACTCGAAGATCTTCCACGTCTCGCTAATGTCACGCTGGCTTTGTTTCGCTTTCTCGAGATCGCCGGCACAAAAGGCGTCATAGAGAGCGACCGCCAGGTGCGGGCATATATTGTACAGGCCCCCGACAAAGCCCGCACAGCCCATCTGCAAGCCCACCACAATCAGGAATTCGCTCCCCGTGAGTACAGAAAAGTTAGGGTCGTCGCTGACCAAATCAAGAAGCGTCTGAAGGTTGACGCAATCCTGGTTGCTTTCTTTGATTCCCACGATGTGCGGGATATTCCTCCGTAACTTGTCTACCGTCTCGGGCAGAATCCGGTTCTTGGTCATGACCGGGTTGTCATAATGAAAGATCGGTAGGTCGACCCCCGAGGCAATCTCGGAGAAGTAGGCGATAAGGTGCTCCTGCCCTGCGAAGAAGTAAAAAGGTGGGAGCACCGTAAGATGCGACACTCCCTCGCGGACGATCTGCTTGGCCTTGCGCACGGCGCGGCTGGTACTGGTTTCGCCCACTCCCCCATGACCGGGATGGCGCCATTCACTTCGTCGACGACAATCGATATCGCCCGAATCTGTTCATCGTCAGTCAGGAAGGCAAAGCCCCCCATCGTCCCGTTTACCAAGATTCCGTGCACTCCGGCGTTGAGCAAATAACGAGTAAGACGCCGCAATCCCACTTCGTCGACACAATCGCCCATCGTTAAGGGAGTCCCGATGGGTGGAACAACTCCTCTAACTCTCATTCCGGTCATCTGGATGAACCTCCTAATGTCGTTGAACGATTGGCGCCCGGTGCCGACTCTGCCCGGACTGCGTGATTCAACGGGCTTGCCGAGGCGTCACCTCAACGGAAACCGAGCTAACCACCAAGCCTTGAGCATCAGACCTCGATAACCCTTTGGCGATGAGCGTCGCTTGCAAAGCGACCGGTCTTCTCGACGTTGTCCCCAAGGGCGTCCGGCCATCGCGGCATGCATTCCCTTTGAATCCATGACGCTGTCCACATCTGAAGTGTCCACGCGCCGTCCGCTGGTCCTCCCTTTTTTGAGGGGACCGCAGAACCAGCGGAGGTAGCTCAAGTAATTTATCGACACAGTCAATTATTACCAATCGACAGCATAATCAGCAGCCATTCAATCTGTCGACCGTAGACATGCTGAACAATGTGTGCTAAGTTGTCCAGGGTTTTATTTTCTGCCCTTCGATGCGGGTGCTCGGCCGGGATCTGGACCGCTCATTTGCGGTGCAAACCGGCTAATTTGTTGAGGGGGGCGGCATCGGACGATTGTGGGTGAAGGTCACCGACCCGCGATAGCGGTTTGCACTCATCGGCGAGGCAGGCTATGCCGACCGTCTGGGTATCGCGGGAGGGGCCGTTTGGTTAGTTCGGGGGACGCGGCTGGCAAAACCGCGCACACCGTTTCCAATTTATTCAACGGTGTTGTGAAGTGACGCCATTTGAAATCTCAAGAGGGGCAGTTGTGATTGATCTTTCAAAGTACCGGCTTATTGATTTGTCCTACGAACTGGTTCCGGGAGAGCGCAAAATTGACGGGCGTTACCTGCATGGGCAGCCTTTGTGGGGACGGCCGATTGAGGTCCAGGAATTTATCGCTTATTCCGCCCGGATGCATTTTATCCAGGGGCAGTCTCATTCGGGAACACACGCCGAGGCATCCTACAAATACTCGGAAACCGGAGATGACGTCGCATCAATACCGGTCGAATCCTACCTTGGAGAAGCAGTGGCGTGTAACTTTACAACGAAGAAGGCGGGAGAAGTCGTGACCGAGGAGGATTTCGAGCGCGCCGGGGTGAAGTCCGGAGATATTGTGCTCGCCTGGGGAAGTCAGGACACGGTCAGCGACCCTCCCTACGCGACGGTCGAGGCCATTGATTGGTTGGTCGAAACCAAAATCAAGCTGATGGGCGCTGAGAATCTCCGCCTGTCTCCACCCGGAACGCCGTATGGTCTTGGAGACGCAGATGGGAAGTTACTGCTCGGCGGTGTGGCGCTCGCGGATGGACTTCTGGGTTTGGACCAGATCAAGAAGAGCCGGGTCTTTTTCATTGCCTTACCGACCAAATTGCGGCGGGTGACGGCGGCGTGGACGCGCGCGATCGCGCTCGAGGAGATATAAGACGAAAACGACACGGCCGGCGCTGCCTCTCTTCCCCACTCCACTATGCCTGCCCCTTGCTGGCTGGGCGTCGCTTCTTCGCGATTTTTGTCGGCCTCTTTAGCAGCATTACACCGCCCAGCACCGTCTGGTTAAAGCTTGACGGGGATCGCGCGCCGGCCCAGCGCCAGAACGCAAGCACGGACTATTACGGAAATGTCGCCGATGCGTATTTCAAAGTGGCTGAGCTGAAAGGCGAGAGCCTCCACATCGCGCAGGAACCGGCAGGGATTGTGCCGGCGTGCTGCGTGGCCGACGTGAAACTCATCCCCCTTACCGAGGCGGAGATCGAAGGCTTACGGGCCGATCGGAGCCAGAAAACCCACGGCAAGTTGGCAGCCACCTGCGACACCACCTTCATCCGGGCCCGCCGCCCCACCACGGTCGAGGAAATCCTGACCGAGGTCGAAGTCTTAAGAGACACGGATTTTGACACCTTCATTCCTGACGCGCCGTGGGGCGGAGATAAAGTCTGGTACCCGTCGAAATATGGCACCATCGCCGGCCTCGAGATGGATGATTTCGCGGAGACTTGCCACCGAAACTCTGCGGAGGCGGCGCGGGAGTTGGCCAGGAAAAATATCAATCCCATGAAAGTGCTGATCGACGGGGCGCATGACATGGGGATAAAGGTGCACGTGGGAGTTCGGGCCGCGGGGTGGACGTGGGCCGAGCCGTTTTCTGACTTTTTGGGAGACGCCCTTTTATCGGCAGCATCCGGAATGGCGTTATGTGGATCGGGACGGCGCGCCGGCAGGCCCCATGAGCTGGGCGGTTCCCGAGGTACGGAAACATTTGATCGGGGGCTTGGGTGAGGTGGTGAGCCTTGGGGCGGATGGCGCCCACATTGAGTATAACCGGGGCGTGCCGATGGTCTTGTATGAACCAGCTTTCCTCGAAATCTTTCAGAAACAATATGGCGGGGATCCGCGCAAGTTGGACGAAGAATCCGACCCGCGGATTAAGCAGGCGTGGGCGGAAGTGGTGACGGCCTTCATGCGCGAGGCGCGTGCCATGCTCCACGACGAGCAGAAGCGCCGGGGGGATTGGAAACGCCTGGCGCTGAGTGCCATGATTTTCGGCAACGAGTACGACAACATGCTTTACGGGATCGACGTGCGGCGCTGGGTGGCGGAAGGCCTTATCGACGAGGTTTTCCTGTATCGCTGGGACATCGGCGCCAAAAAACGTGTCGATGATCTGCAATTCTTCCGCGAGGTCTGCCAGTCGAAAAACATCCCCCTTCGCCCGTCATTTGCTCACAGTCCGAAATTCCCGGGGCTCGATCCCTCCTTCCCCTGGAGTACGATCGACGTGGCCATCTCTGCCTACGAGGAAGGGATGCCAGGGATTACGTTTTTCGATGGCGTTGATCTTTGGGGCGACATCAATCAGTGGGTGGCATTTTCAAGCTTCGGCCACGTGGACTAACTGCGCTTGCGGCTCCCGCAGCAGAAGACTTCGGCCCGAGTGGCGCCGTTGCGCTTCCACCGTCTGGGCCGCAACATCATGGACGGGCGCTTTGGGCCGGTTGCGAGCGGTTGATTCCCAAAGCCCGCTAATCATCGGCATAGATCCAATCATTGGGCGGCCCAGTGCCTTGCTGGCTGGGCGCATTTGAGAGACCGTCTGGAGGACCGGGTGTGACATCACAGGCTGTCATCCGTGCGTAACTTCCATGCCTCACTTTCAACCTGTCAACTATCTAGTTCTAGCCGTCTATTTCGGTGGGATGATCTCCATCGGGGCATATTTCCGGCGAGGTCATCGAACCCCGGAGGACTTTCTGCTTGCCGGCCGATCCATGACCTGGGGCCCCATTGCCATTTCGATTATGGCGACCATCCAGACATCAATAAGCTACATCGGTGTCCCGGCTTGGGTTTTCCGGTACGACATGAGTCTCTACCTCGGCACCATCGGCATTCTGCTTGCCGTGCCGGTCTTGAATATCGTCTTCCTGCCCTTTTTTTATAGCCTGAAGGTCTCGACCGCCTACGAGTACCTGGAAGCTCGCTTCGGGCGCGAGGTCAGCACGGTAAGCAGCTTGCTTTTCCTTGTAACCCAAGCTGTCTATCTCAGCGTCGTCATCTATGCGCCGGCTTTGGTATTCGCGCTGATCGGCGGCCTTCCCCTTTCCTCGAGCGTGGTCATTATGGTGGCACTTACGGCTTGCTACACCGCCATGGGTGGCATCAAAGCGGTAATTTGGACGGAGGTGGTCCAGTTTTTTATGAAGCTGGGAGGCGTCGTTATATCGGTCTGGTTCGCTTTCCATAGGATCGACGGCGGATGGGGCCAATTCTGGCGCATTGGGCATGAGACCGGCAAGCTGCGGCTATTTCATTTCTCTCCCAATCCGACGGTCACGGTCTCATTTTGGGGATGCGCTATCGGGGGAATCTTCACTTATGTCGCGATGTATGGAGCCAACCAAACCGTTGTTCAAAGATACCTCACGGGGCGGTCCCTCCAGCAGGAAAGGAGGGCACTGCTCTTTCAGGCCCTCTTCCTCATCCCATTTGGCCTTTTAATGTACGGCCTCGGGGCGGTTCTCTATGTCTTTTACCATGTGCATCCCACACTTCTTGATAAGACGATCAACCCAGACAACATTTTTCCTTACTTCATCGTTCAGGAACTTCCAGTCGGTCTCTCAGGCTTAATCATCGCAGACATTTTTGCGGCTGCCATGGCCAGTTGCTCATCGGCCATCAATTCGCTTACGACCGTCACAGTAAACGACTTCTACAAAAAGCTGTGGCGTCCGCACGCGTCGCCGGAACATTATGTCCGGATCGCAAGGATCACGACGGTACTTTGGGCGACCTTCAGCGGCATTCTGGCGTTAGTGGTTGGGAAGGCTGGGCCTCTTGTGGTCATCGTGTCCAAGCTGGTGGGCCCCTTTTTCGGCACGCTGCTTGCTGTATTCCTGCTGGGTCTGCTAACGAGGAAAGCCACACAACGGGGAATTGTAGTTGGTATGTTGGCCGGTTCAGCTTTGTCGTACTCGGTCGTCTTGCTGACGCGTCTCTCGTTTATGTGGTACGAGATGTTGGGTTGTATTTCCGTATTTGTAATCGGGTACGTGACAAGCTTAGCTGACCACGGCCGCGTCAAACTCGAACTAACAGGATTGGTGTTTCAATATCGCGGCAGAGAAAACCTCAAGCAGTAGGTGCTGTGCGTCGCCATTATCGATTCGGCCGCGTTTCATTTGTTAAGCCCCATCATGCCTCATTCGTCCCCCATCTCCCTGGATCATGATTGTCGGCGCCCGAGTTAGGGAATTGAGGGCGTCGCTCCCTGGCGGGAGTTTCCAGACGGTATGGGCCGAGCTGCTGAGAGGACGTGAAACGCCCATGGGAATTCAGGCGGGTAGCATTTCCCGCCGAGCGGCCTGGGCCCATACAAGATGTAATAATCATCCGGCAACTCGCCCGATTCGGCGCGGGCCTCAAGATAATAGAGTTTCTCCGGATCAAGGCGCTCAACGGGAACCTTCACCTCGACCCAATGAGCCTCAAGCCGAGCAATCGACTGAGCTGTGATCCGCACTCGGCCGAGGTCAGCCGCACCGGAGTGCGAACCAAATACCATTAACAGGTCGCCAGGGTTCTCCACCCGCGACGCCTTCACCGCGATCCCTGAAAGGACCGGATTGACACGCGAGACGTAAAAAGTCCCCTGCACAAGGTTCAACTTTCCGGAGTCGAGAGCGTTGGTGACATAGGGCAGGGATTCCGCCGAGTCGGTCGCCGCCTCTTTGGCGTCGGGGGGATTGTGCTCAACACGATCCGCATAGTCGCGGCCGGCGGGGAGGTCCGGACGAAGCCAGTGATTCAGAAAGTCAATGGTCCCGATGGCGTGGATTTCGTGCTCACCATAAAAATGATCCCGGACGACATTGTCGGTCATGTTCCAGGCGCTCGCGAATTGGCTCACCTTTCCCCACGCGCGCTGGTGCCACTCAGGCGGCGTCGAATCATCGTGTTGCCCATATTCGATGCACACCGGACGCGGCCACATGGCGGCAATCAACTCCGGGTGCGTGAAGCGGTGGAGAACATCCCAGTTGTTAAAGTCCTCGTCGGGGAAATGGAGAAAGCTGGCGGGATTTATCTCGTCGGTAAGCTTGGGCTGCTAGTCGTTAAAATCCGCCGCAATAACAGTGAGCTTCAGCCGGGGCTCGAGGGGGGCATCCAGATTGCCGAGTACCCGCCGTAGGATAACTCATAGTAGCCTATGCGCTGCGGATCCACAAAGGGCAGGGACTGGTGGAAATCCACAACGCGGTGGAGTTTCGCCAGTTCAATGCCCGTGCGCATTTTACCCAAGGCAGCTGCCTCGCGAACGAGCGGGTTAATAACGACGCCCTCTCCAACGTCCAGGGGCTGGGGAACCGGGCTGGCAGCGTTCCCGGTCTCCGGTCCAGCGCTCGGGAAGATACAGCCGACCGCCCACCGGCGCGGGGATCCACCCGTCGCTCACCAACACTCCCACGCTCACTTGACAGTTGGCCTGCTTGCCCACCGACCCAGAGTATTGGTGCGAAACTCCCACCGAGTGCGAGCCCTGCTTGACCCAGCCGGTTTCATCCACCACCCAGGCCTCCAGCGGCTCCAAGTGCGGAATGATCTCCTGCCGGATCGCGCGCCACAACTCTTCTTCGCTCCAGGGGCTGTCCGTAACGAATTGCTGCAGACTTTGCGCGTCCACACCCAGGCGCTCGGCCATAGGGGCGATCGATTTGCGCTGCCCCGGCATCAGCAGGCCCTCCAGGTAGCGGATGGCCGCCACGCGCCGTTCACTTCGGCCGAGTCCGGCAATCAGCGGATTCAGAAAGTCCAGGAATTGCGTCACGCTTTCTTTCCAAAGCTGGGCATTCCAGGGTAGGGGCGACATGCGCCCATGCTAAGCCATCTAAAGGAGCATAAACGTGCTTTCGAGCCGGGTCACTTTTAGCGAGCAAACATGGTCATTTTCCTCGACCGCCGAGGTATACGCCGAAGCCCGGCCCAGAGGCAATCGCAAGAGCAGGACCTTCGCTGTGTGGGGGATGAGTTCTGGGTAGGCGTTCAACGACGGAAGGGCAAGCTTGCGTGGAGGCGGGTTTTACGTGGCTGCGTCGCTGGTCTCCATTTCGGAGACAGCGTCGCGAATCTTCGCTAATGCCTTGAAAAAGTCATCGAACACGTCGGCAACGGCCATGGCCACTTGCTTCTCCCTGCCACTCTCGCAGGGCGTTGCGGTGAGCCGGGAGAATTCCTTGGCGGCGGCGGCCTGAGTAGAAGTCAGCAGATCGCCGCGCAGGCGATCCAGAACCCCAGTGGCGTCGGTAATCGATTCTCCCGTCCTGATCTTCCAGAAAATCGTGAAGGGTGTTTGGAAGAAATCGCGGCCAATCCGCCTAAGCTCATGGCCGATCAGCCAGGAGGAATCAAAATGCGGCGGTGCCTGGGCATAGAACCGCAAGCGGCCCTTCATCAGCCGAGAAAACCGCGCACTGTCCAGGATGATGACAGTCGGGTCGACCGGCATCCCCTGCAAATACTTTTTCCAGGCGTTTACATCTGCGCCTACCTTGTCTGGAACCAGCCTGATGGACGTGCGTAGTTTCAAGGCTATCACCTGCAATGCCGTCTCCAGTCTTTCCTCCAAATCAGATAGAAGCGGTTCTCGGTACCATCTGTGAAGTTCGTAGTTGGCGTGCAGAATTTCGTTGATGACGCCCCAACAGGAAAGATCCGGGAAGTGGCGTCGCGCGATCTCCAAAGCATCAAATTTCCCCGCGATGCTCTGCCGTTCCAACAGGCTGACCGCGGCCTGGACAGCGGGCGTGAAGTAATGCATCACGCGGCTGTGCAAGGGGTACTTGTTTTCGTGTACGCCCAGATTGATGGGCGGATCGATGGTGCGGTTATATCGGCCGAAATAGTTGCAAAATTTCTTGAGATGAAAGTATTCGTCCTTGTCATCCCAGGGCCGATTGGCCAACCAAGCCAGTGCGGCGCTAACCTTGCCGGGGTTTTCGAAATTATAGAACGACCACTGGTGAAATTCCGGATAGTAAGTTTCTTCTGAAGTCAGCTCTGACCATGTCAGATTGACGCCGGGCAGATGCTCGAGGTTTCGAATCCAACAGCGGTACTTCTGGCACAATGCTAAATGCACCTCTCCCACGGCCGTAGACATGCGGCACCAATCTTCCGTCGTCATGCCGTCGCGCACAATGAATCGAGTGTCAAAATCGCTCATGCCGGGAACAAGATCGCGGAACATCCATTTCCCGGCAACGGCCTCGATGCCTGGAAAACGGCTCCTGGAGTCTTCGTAATATCTGGAAATATATTGAGCAAAATCATTTTCCGGCTTTGGCGCAAAATCCAGTGCTGCGAGCTCTTGGTCCCCACTCATTTCACTCCCCCTCATTTCTGTGGAAGAAAATCCTTGTCTTGTTTTCCGCTTTCGAAACTGCAAACTATCGGTCGAGCCGGTAAAAATAAAGTGTACCCGTGACGCGCAGTTCATCCTCGAGAGAAGCTCGGCCGAGAGCCAGCGGAATTGGGCGGGAAGGCGAGTACAGAGTCCACTGCTGCGCCCTCTGGCGGATTTCCTCGATCCATTCCGCGCGCTCCGCCAAAACATACCCGCAGGCGAGAACCAACTCAGGATCGATCAGATCCATGACGATACCTAAAGACCACGCCAGACGTTCAAATACCGGCCGCATGAAATCTCGGGCGTAGGAGTCACCCAATTTCCATGCTTCCCACAAAGCGGCAATAGATGCTCGTGGGGAACCCTTGACGAGCTTTTTGTAATCGATACTAGTCGCAACACCGGAACGAATTTCCTCTAGAAGGTGCTTGTGAAGTGCGGGACCACCACAGTAAGCCTCCAAACAGCCGCGGCGGCCGCATCCGCACAAGGGTCCGGTCGGATCCACAATCACGTGTCCCAACTGCCCGGCGAGAGCTGAGTGTCCTTGATAATTCTCTCCGCCGAAGGCACCGTGCGCACTGATCCCATCACCCACCTGAAATCGTATGACCGACTTTGGATTCCGCACACGCAACTTTTGTTTTTCGGCAATTAAGGGAGCGACGGGGGGGACAATCTTAACCTTCATCCCCAGTTTGTCGGCCAATTTTTTCTCCAGGCTGGCTTCCGCCCACGGCAAAACTGAACTCACCAGGCGGTCGCGATCGAGCCTTACGGCGTTGACCTCCAGAGCAATCTCCGGCGGGAGCCCCGCGGGTGCTGCCAGTGATTTCTTGAGATGGCTGACGGCCATTGCCACTGCTTCGATTCCGTCTGGCAGCGAGTTTAACGTCTCAAACGTGTGCTCTTCCAATGCGCACAAGGCCAGATCGCAATCAAAAACCGCCACCGAGACCTGCGTCGCCTCCAGGGCGCAGGCACAGATCGGCCGCGGAATGCGCACGCGATAGCGAATGCTGGGGCGGCCGCGTTGCCGGATCTCGGTACCGTTGGGCGCCACCAGTCCTCGACCCACGAGCCGGCTCAAAATTCCCGCAATCGTTGAGCCCGGCATGCCGGTGTAACTAATCAGCTCCGGTGCGGACACTTCAAATTGGTTCGCGATACAAGTAAATACAACCCTTTCCGCGAAATTCTTGGTAAGAGACGGGTAGGAGATTGGCCGGCTCCCCTTGTTTGCCGATGGTTTCCTCATTATTTTCCGCCTAGGATATATGCTCTATCCAAACTCGGCAAGACTATTCGCCACATGGTCACACCGGCGGGGCTTCGAAGTATTCCTCAGTACCAAAATACGGGAACATTCCATAACCCGAGTTAATGTCTGGCTGTTCCCACACCAGCGCCGACTCGCAGTAGCTGATCGATCCGTGCCCAGCGGGCGCCAGTTCAGGATGGGATAGAAAGTCGGCGCGCGACCATACCCCGCGGTGCTTAAAGCAGTTTCCCGTCAAATACGTATTATCGATGAAAGATTTGATGGTCGGATTGGTGAGCTGGAAGTTGGTACCGGGACCCCACCGCACCAATGAAGCCAGGTCAGAGCCTGCTTCTCGCACCTCGGATATGGACATAGGGACCCGATCTTTCCACATCATGGAGTCCAGGTTGACATCCACCATTCCCCATTTTTTAAACTCCGGAAACCACACTTCCGCCACGAAATGGCCATCGGGACCATTAACGGTTCGCCCCACGGCCGTGCCACGGGCGTAAATACCAAACGCCTGGCAGAAACTGACAAACGCCACGGCGTAGTGTACGCACATCACGTTCGGGCGCTGGCCGTTGTGCCCTACCTGGCTTTTTCCCCACGCGAGAATTGTCTCGGCGTCCCAAGGAGCATACTGCGAGGCGCGCATCGAGTTGGTGTGCTCCCAACTGGTGCTGAGCCAGGTGCTCAAACTCTTCACACGATCCAGCAAGGCGCCGGCGGCGAGTACCGGGGACGGCGCAATCGCTCGCAAGTGGCTGACCCGCGCGTTGTCTGGTTCCTCCCAAGCCATGCGCGGAGGAGGAGGATCATTGCCCTCATCCAGTCGCATCCTCACCACGTACTCGCCGCGCAACACATTCAGATACCCCATTCTGCTGTTTCGCCAACTTCCACCGGCGTCGTCAGAAATGTAACTCTCCGGATTGGCATGGCCGGCCTCAATAGCCAGAGCCCAAGCCGTCATGGCAGTCTCATCCCCCCAAAACTCAAATACATTCGGTCCCGTCACGAGTTTCGAGGGATCAATGGGAACGCTATACCAGCGGTACCTGCCCGGGCCTGCCGGCTCAATGGGAGACAGTTCTGTTTTATTCGCGCTAAAGCGAAGCGGCCCGGCGGATGGATTATTCTGACGCGCCAGGATGAATAGGGTTCCCGGATGTGTGGTGTGCGGCAATCTCAGGACTTTCCGCGCGCGCCGGAATTTGGTGACCTCTTCGCACAAATTCGACACCACATTCCCTTCCTCGCTTAGATATAGAGTGCTCATAGGGTCAGCCTCACTCCGCACGCCCGCAAAAAGGGTTGATGGTGTGATACTCGCGCAAAACTCAATTATCGTCATCCCTGAACGCCGACAGCCTCAGCGGGGCAGCGGTTGTGCCCGCGAACTTGCAGTGAAGCCGCTTGCCATCGATGCTGGAGTCTTCATTCCGAATCCCGTCTTTGCCTTTAATGTATTGGCCACGTGATCGTGGCTCACGAAGATTTTCCCGTAGGCGTTGGTCATCTTATCCCCGCCTTTCAGAAGACCGTCCCATTCCTTGAGTGCGAGCACGCCGATCTTCTGCTCATGCGTGACGATTTCTGCGTAAAAGCACCCCCGCCGCCCCGGAGCAGTCTGAGCGGCTCTGCGCAAGGCCTTATCCACATTGGTGCGATCACTTTCGCGCCAGTTGGGAGTGCATCCCGTCAGGAAGTCCTCCTGGTGGCGGGCCACAAAAGCGCCGAAAGAGAAGTAGTCGTGATCGTCAGGCAAGCAGTCGTAATAACAGGTTTGCAAGTCGTAGGGCCAAAAGCCATCGTTCATGCACATGTCCGCATTGTGTAGCCCTGTCTGCAAGGCTAGACAAAATAAAACGTGTCCCCGCTCCTTGAAGTAGGGCACCCCCTTGACGCCACACTCGCCCCCGTGCAGGCGCAGCGTCGCGCCGGGACGAGCCCCCACCTTTTTCCAAAAGGAGTCGTTAAACGCAAACCGCTCATCCAGTTCATCGCGCGTGCATTCGCCCTTGCCAAAATTGAACGTGAGCGGCGTGTTGTAATCGAGCGCGTGGGTTTTGTATTGAACGTTCCCGCTCTCTAGACCTGCCTTGATCTTGGGAAAGAACCTCCCCGGAACCGACTTCAGGCACAGCGAAATGGTGGGAACAAACTTACACTGGCTGGCCACGTCCGCGTATTTGGTATCGTGCCTACCCACGCAGTCGTCTACCGATAGAGTGACAAATGGTGGGACCATATTCGCCGCGAATGGTTTTCTGACAGCCCATAATATCGATCGCCAGAAGAGATCGTCCGTGTCGCGGGCGTGGTCGAAAAAGGTTTTGCGCCACACGCGCGGGTTCAGCGTGAACTGCACTGCCTTTCCTAGCCCCAACGAGTGGCGAACAACACCGGGTAGTTGCGCGGTTCGCAGGCGCTCCAGGGCGAGAAGTGGCGGATGTAGACGAACTGATCCTTGCCGAGGATTCCTTCGACCAGGGGCACTACGTTCTCGCTCGCCCCACTCCTCGGCGATGATCGCCGTCACCATCCGGTCGAATTGGTGATACTCACCTGGTAACTGCAAGTCCGTGATATAGTGTTGGTGGTTGCCCATCCTGACCAGTTCGGTGGCGATGGCGTGCGGGTTAAGGCGGCCAAAATCGAAGATCTCATGCAATGGCGCATGTACATGCCTCAGATCGCAATCGAAATTCACCAGGCCGATACCGCTCTTCACCGCCTCCGCAATTAACGACGCTTCCGCTTTGGTCAAGCGGGCTGCGACATGATCCTGAGCGAGCACGATGGCCGCACAACTCGCCAGGACCGAGGCCGTCGGCCGCTCCGAGCCCGCGGTATAGCATGCCAAAGTGTTCCAATGCCACCAGGATCGTTTCGTCTGCGATCATGTGGTCCCAATACCCGCCGCTGCCGTCCGCGATAACTAACAAAGCCCCATTTCGAGTTGCAGAGTGCCGGGCCCTCTCCACCCTGCCTTTACCCTCTGGCATCATTCGTCTTCATAGGTGTACTTCAACAACGGTGCTGGTACCGCCTGGTCAGTCGAATCTCCTTGCCGGTCTGCGCGCTCTTGTAAATCGCGTCGAGAACAAGATTTGTCCTTGCTGCTTCCACGAAAGGCGCCACCGGCTCGCGGTTCTGGCAGACAGCTTGAATGAAGTCCTCCACGAGCGGCTGATGTACGTTCTCGGCGTTGGGCAGGTTGACCTCGACGGTGTCGCGCCCGACGGTCTTCAATAATTTTCCGGAATCGAAGGGTGACCATCGCAGGCGCGCTTCTGTGCCCACGATCTCAAATTCGTGCGACCAGGTTTTGGAATTCCAATGGAAGCTGGCCGTCGCCTCCGCTCCATTTTCCAGCTCCATGAGGACCGCTGCCGAGTCCTCCACTTCATACGGGTGCGTCATCGTCGCGACCCTGCCGTAAACGGCGCGCGGCATGCCCGGCAGACCGATCATCACGTCGATCATGTGCGAGCCCATGTCAAAAAGCGGGCCGCCACCGCTTCTGCTCTTCACCACGCGCCAGTACTTCGGCTCCTCACGCGCGGGATTGAACCAGGCGTGATAACTCATCCGAACGTGAATGACCTTGCCAAATTCGCCGCGGTTGAGCATCTTCTGTGTGTAACGAAAGCACGGATAGCAGCGGCGATAGTAAGCGCAGCCCGCCACCAGTCCCGTCCGCTGTGCCTTCGCGACCGCCATGCCGCACTGCTCGGCGTTGAGACCCAGCGGCTTCTCCACCAGAACGTGCTTGCCCGCTTCCAGCGCCGCGACGGCCTGGGGCACGTGTAAATCAACCGGCGTTGCGACGTACACCGCGTTCGCGCCGCTGGCGGCTAAGGCTTCGCCCAAGTCGGTGTAGCCCTTCTCAATGCCGAACTTTGCCCCCAACGCCTGCGCGCGCTCCATGCTTCGGTTGCAGACCGCTACCAGGTGGCTCCCGGCTGCGCGGGCCAGCGCCGGACCAACGCGCTTTCCGGCAATATCCCCGGCTCCCACCAGCAACCACTTGATTGGCTCAGTCGACGTGGTCAATTTCTTAGCGCCTGAATCGCTCCGGCCAGCGACTCCTTGATGTATTCCAGGTCTTCCAACGGCGTGCGCGGGAAGATGGGCAACGAGATCACCTCCTTGCAGGCGCGCTCGGCGTTGGCACAGTTCGCTCGATCGTGATCGATGGACCGGAAGGCCTCCCAGCTCCAAACCGCAGGGTAATGCAGGCTGGTTTGCACGCCGAAGTGTTCTTTGAGCTCTTTCACGAGTGCATCCCGGGAGAACGAAACCTTGCGGGTATCAAGCCGCACCACGTAAAGGTGGCAGGCGTGCGCGGCCCCGATGCCAGCGGGCAGAATCAACTCCTCCACATCGCCCAGCAGCTCTTGCATGCGCAGGAATCTCTCCCGTCGCAGCGAGATGATGCGCTCAGCCTTGGCAAGCTGCGTCAGGCCCACCGCGAGTTGAAGCTTGGTGAGTCGATAGTTGAATCCCACAGTCACCACTCGCAAGGGCGAGCCGTAAACGTAGCCGAAGGTTTTTTTCTGGCGAATAACCTCCGCGAGCGCCTCATCGGTGGACGTCACCGCACCGCCTTCGCCGAGCGTGGTGATGTTCTTGTTGGACTGAAAGCTGTAGCAGCTCGCTTTTCCTGCGCCTCCGATCGGTTGGCCCTGGTACTTGGCGCCAACAGCGTGCGCGGCGTCATACACCGTCGCGACGTGGTACTTCCGGGAAAGCGCTTCAAACGCGCCGATATCACACGCGAACCCAGCAAAATGAACAGGAATAATCGCCTTGGTACGCGCGGTGATTTTGGCTTCCACCGCCTCGGGATCAAGACACAGCGTTCGTGGGTCGATATCGGCAAAAACCACTTTGGCACCGCGCGCGGTCACACACGTGGCAGTACACACGAAGGTCAGCGGTGGCACGATGACCTCGTCTCGTGGTCCGATGTTCAGAGCCATCATGCACAAATCCAGCGCTGTTCCGCAGGAGTTCACGGCCACGCACTTTTTCGCTCCTTCATGCCGGGCAAAGGCGGTCTGAAATTGTTCCTCCTCGGGAAGCGGGAAAAAACCCCCTTCGGGCAGAGTCGCGTTGGCCATCACGCGCTGGCATGCGTCGATATCATCCTGCTCGAAAAGCCCACCCAGGGGAAGAAAGGGAACTGTACGAACTGCCCTGATCATAATTCATCCCTCCGATTGTTGCGCCCGGAAAATAAGGCAGCCGCCTCCGCGAGACACTCTTATTCCCCCGCGGAGATGCGCCTTATCCATGGCCGGGTAGATTCTCACCAAGCACAGCTCGCATCATAATAGCTGAAAATGAGATAAAAATCTCCTATTTTTCCACGCCATTCTACCATTACTGTAATAATTTGGATTGACAGCTCTTTCTCTATTGGCTAT
>Ga0206987_1045_pt1 | contig 25493 bp, 27 predicted proteins | sample Alteio_BWMinCont_11_FD_153281 | JGI IMG/M metagenome (GOLD analysis project Ga0206987, IMG submission 153281) | Enriched cells from forest soil in Barre Woods Harvard Forest LTER site, Petersham, Massachusetts, United States -... | ecosystem: Environmental > Terrestrial > Soil > Temperate forest >... | reverse complement strand
GGAGATCTCATTGTCGGATCTCAAGGGTTTCTGCCGAGAGTGCGTTGTCGAGTGCTTTACGAATCAATACAGCGTCTTTGTACTGATCCACCCCAAAGACGTTTCCCCTTCACGGCGCATCGCGCTCATCGCTTCGTGACGGTTAGCGACCGCGAAGAAGATCTCACCAGCGCCGCCACCGTGATGTCTTTGGCAAGTCCAAATAAACCGAAAACACTAAAGCCCCGGCAATAAGCCGGGGCTGGGTACTGAACGCCGTCCGCCAAACAACTCCAGAATAGCGCCGCCAACAGCGTTGTCAATGCACGGAGGATGACTCCAGAAGAACGAAAGCCCCGGTAATCATCCGGGGCTGGTACTGAACGCCGTCCGCGAAACAACTCCAGAATAGCTCCGCCAGCGGCGTTGTCAAGGAACGGAAGGATGACTCCAGAAACACGAAAGCCCCGGTGACCATCCGGGGCTGATACTGAACGCCGTCTGTAGGTTCCAGATTAACCCGGCCAGCGGCGTTGTCAAGGCACGGGAGACTCACAAACGCCACAGCCCCGGTAATCACCCGGGGCTGGAAAATTGATACTGGACACCGCCTGCGAAGCAACTCCAGAATAGCTCCGCCAGCAGCATTGTCAAGCACTAGCGAGCCGGGTGAGATCGCGAAGTTTATTTTGGTTTCTGGTTCGGAATTGGGAATCAAAAGCAGATCCTTCGACTGCGCGGCTGTTTCGCATCCGCGAAACAGCCACTCCGCTCAGGATGACAAATCTTATAAGGCTGCGAAGCTTCGCTCCGCTTGCACGGGCGAGGACGCCCGCGCCTACATCAACTACGCTGCCTGCCCTTTCGCCCCGACCGGCGAATCTTGGGTGCGAGTCCAGGTGTAGCGCATGCGGTGAATCACAGTAATCGTCGAGAGCACGGCGATCAGCCAGAGCACCGGCGCCATGCGGTTGAATAGCGCTCCGATGATTACCAGCACCAGGCGTTCGGGGCGCTCGAGAAATCCTACGCGGCAGGAGCCGATCAGCGACTCGGCGCGGGCGCGGGTGTAACTGACCATGATGGCGCTGACCATGACGAATGCCGCCAGCACTACGTACACGAAGCGCTCTCCGCGGGCGTAGAACACCAGCAGTCCGAGGAACTGGGAAGCGTCACTGTAGCGGTCGATGACGGAATCGAAGAAGCCGCCAAAGCGGGTGACGCGGTTGGTGGCGCGGGCGACTTCGCCGTCGACGAGATCGAAAAAGCCGGAGCCGATGATGACCAGGCCGGCGAGACGGAACATGCGGGCCTGATTTTCGCTGTTGGCGTATCCGAAAAGAACGGCGGCGATGGTGTTGACCACCAGCCCCATGAAGGTCAGAACGTTAGGATTGATGCGCGACAACGCCAGCCAGCGGACGATGACGTTGAGTAATTTGCCGCAGGCCCGGCCGAAAGCGCTCGTCCAGGTACGTGCCATCAGGCGCTGGCCTCGTCGTGAATGGTGCTGAGGGTCAGAATGTCGAGGTCGCGCTTGCCGTTGGGGGTTACGACCGTGGCCGTGTCTCCGACCTTTTTGTTAAGAAGCGCGCGGCCGATGGGCGAGCTGGTCGAAATCTTGCCCGTGGCCACGTCGGATTCTTCCGTGGTCACGAGCTTGTATTCCATTTCTTCGTTCTTGGTGTTGTCGTAAACCTTGACCGTGGAACCCAGACCGACTTTGTCCTTGGGAATGTTGTCCATGTTAATTAAAGACAAATCGGCCATGCGTTGGCCGAGCTGGCGCAGGCGGGCTTTGACGAACTCCTGGCGCTGCTTGGCCATGTGGTATTCGGCGTTTTCGCTGAGGTCGCCGAGGGCAGCGGCACGCTTGATCTCTTTGGGAAGATCGTGGACGAGCTCGTGCTCGAGAGCGTTCATCTCGTCCTGCAGCTTCTTTTTGATGAGCTCGGTCATGCGAGGAGAATTATAGAAGGAAGCGAGCCAAACGCGCGATTATTGTGTCGCAAACCCCGCGAGACTTCGCGCGGCTCGCCCAGATCCTTCGCTGCGCTCAGAATGACAATGGGGCGATTAGGCTTGAAATTCGGAAGCTTCCGGGAAGCGCAGACCGTGTTTGCTCAGGGCTTTGCCGAGCAGCTCTTCGACCAGCGGCTCTTCGCAATTCTTGGCCATCGCGAGTTCGCTGACCAACAGGTAGCGGGCCCGCTCCAACATCTTCTTTTCCCGAAATGAAAGTGCCTTGGCCTGGTTGAGCGCGATGAGGCCCTTGAGCACGACCGCGACTTCCAGTAACGATCCGGTGCGCATGCGCTCGGAGTTTTCTTTGTAGCGGTATTTCCAGTCGGCGTTGCTGTCAGCCGAGCCATCTTGCAGAAAATCAACGATTTTCTGGATGTCGCCATTCTTGATCACGCGCCGCAGTCCCACCATATTAACGTTGTGGAACGGGACCATGACCTTGAGGCTGCTGGCCTTGATCTTCAGCAAATAGAACTTTTCGACGGTCTCGCCGATAGTGCGTGAGCTGATCTGCTCAATAACTCCGACGCCGTGATTCGGATAAACAACCTTGTCACCGATGTGGAAACTGCCGTCGCTACTTAGCATGAAACACCCTGGGAAGTGGCAAAACTGAGGAACAACACCTTCTTATGCTACCGAAAACGGAGGGGAATGGCAATTGAGCCGTTGGTCTCCAAACGTTGAGACGGGCCGAGCTACGGGCGATTCGCGGGCGGGAGACCTAACTCCATAGCGCAGAGTGGTTTGCCGCCGGCTACTCTCCCAACCAGGCGCCGTAGGGTTTCAACGATTCGACATGGTCGAAAACGATCTTCATGGCGCCGGTTATGGGGATGGCCAGAAGCAGCCCCATCGCTCCCCACATACTTCCCCATACCAGCAAACTCATGGTTACTGCCAAGGGATTCAGTTGCAGCCGGTTGCCCAGGAACTTGGGATAGAGAACGTTGAGCGCAATCATGTGCAATCCGAGAACTGTCGCAACAATGGTTAAGAGGTCGGCGACCTCCACGTGCCCCAGGCCGACAAAAACCGGAGGGACGATAGCCAGCAGCAGACCCATATAAGGAACCAGGCTCAGAAATCCGCTGATGAAGCCGACGAAATAGAAAAAGGGGAGATGCAGAACTCCGAAGATCAAGGTGCTGACAGCTCCCAGAGCCAGACCGATCAACAGATTGCCGACCATGAAACTGCGAATCATGGCCGAGATCAGCCCGAGAGTCACGTAAACGGTGTTGCGGCTCTCCAAAGGAAACAGCATCACCGTAGTCGAGCGAACGTGCTGCTGCCAGGTGAGCATGAAGAAAGTCAAGAAGGGGACGAATGAGCAAGCCAGTAGCAGAGTGCCGGCGGATCCGAAACCGCGGGTTAGCATGTCATTCCACTGGGTGGCCTGGCGGACTTTGATCACGTCTTTCTCTTCAGGCCCCTCCCCCAGGGTTTCCAGGCTCTCGGCTTGCTTGGTAAAACGCGTGACCTCCTCGCGCAGCCGGGTGGTGTACTTGGGGAGATCCTGAATCAGCACGACGGCTTCGTTGTAGGAGTAGTAGACGGTAGCCATGATTCCGGTCAGGAGAAGCATGATGGCAACAAAAGCTCCCAAGCCGCGGGGCAGATGCAGCCAGGAAAGAAAATCCACGACCGGGGCCAGCACGAAAGCCAGCAGCACCGAGATCAGCATGACCGCGAGTATGGCCTCGCCGTAATAGCAGAGCGCCAAAACGCCGGAGAGTCCGATGATGTTGAGCGCCCAGTGCCAGCGGTTTTTCCGAGGCGATTCCGGCGGCTCCAGTGGCGTTGGCTCCTCGGATTCGAGTTGTATTTCGTCGTCCATGAATGCAAGTCCCTTGAGGTGAAAACGAAGCCGCGAATATCGTAGACCAAATCGCGGCATTCTGCCCGACATATAATCGCGAGGTGCCATCCCTACCAACTGAAGGTTCAAATTGGGCATTGTCGCGGGTGCTGGGACTGGACGTCGGTTCCAGACGAATCGGCGTGGCCATATCGGACTTGCTGGGGATCACCGCGCAGGGATTGGCGACTATTCAGCGGCAGAATAAGCGGCGGGATCTGGCTGCGCTGGAGAAGGTAATTCGGGAACATGGTGTGTCGGAAATCGTGGTGGGGCTGCCACTGCGCATGAGCGGGGCTGAGGGAATCCAGGCGGAGAAGATGCAGCTTTTCGCGGAAGAATTGCGAAAACGTTTCAACCTGCCGGTACATCTTTGGGACGAGCGCTTGACATCGGCCCAGGCGAACCGTCTGCTGCGCGAGACGGAGATGTCGATCAAGCGCAGAGGGGAAGTCGTGGATCAGATGGCGGCAGTACTGATTTTGCAGAGTTGGATGGAGGCGAAGGGCGGGGGTTAGTCGTTAGTCGTTCGCTGCGTTGGGCCGCGGCCAATGTCTAAGGACCGCGGGTGGTCCTCTATAAGTTATCTGGGCGGAAACTCACCTCTATTTTGGGATGAACGTGAAGGGTTTGTGCTCCACTCCCTTCGCCTCACACTTGCGGCAGTCAAACTTCTCCCAGCCCACTGCAATACCTTCGATGCGCTTGTCTGATAGGAGGTCGATTTCCACCTCATCTTCACGGCTGCACCAGTTGGTTACGGTCCGTGCGTACACGCCCAATCCTCTGGTGTACGTGCACGGTAAACGTGCGTGAGTCTTTCCTCGCCACTTCCCATCAGGACTCTTCTTCAGTTCGCTTCGACTGAACCCACCCGCTGTCTTGATTTCGGGAGATATGCTAATCCAATCCGCATACAAGTAGTCACCGTCCTGCCTCATGGTGTAGTCACGCCCAGATGTAAGCGAGGTCCAGACAGCGCCATCTGACAACCCACCAACGCTTGCGACGGAGTCAAGCGGCTTGACCTGTTGGTTGGCTGTAATGAGCAGTTTCGTTACCTCGCTACATGGGGCTGCGAAGTTCAAGTTCTGTCCCAATTCAAGGTTTACGCCCCAAGTGATGACTCCGACGACGTGGTCGCCCATGTCCAATAACGGGCCCCCGCTATTCCCGTGCGAGACGGGCGCCGTAGTCTGAATCCACTTCTTGGCGGCTACGTCTCGAACAGCACTGACGATGCCGTCAGAAACCGTCCCCTCAAGCCCCAGGGGGCTGCCTATAGCAACGACGTGATCGCCTACGTGGAGTTTGTCGATGTCTCCAACGGTTAGGAACGGAAGATTCTTTCCGTTGACCTTAATGATTGCCAAGTCCTTTTCGGAATCGGAAGCCAGGACACCGCTTACCGGGAAGAACGCCCCATTAGAGAGTTTCACGATGGCAGAGTGGGCTTCTTTGATGACGTGATAGTTAGTGACAATTTCACCGTCGGCAGAAACGAGGAAACCGCTGCCTAATGCGGTTTCCTGCCCGGCTGAGTTGGAGATGACGATCAGCACAACAGCATCGCTGCTTCGCTTTACAACATCGGCAACGCCTTCTTGTGCTGCTGAGTACGACACGAGAACTGCAAAGAGGGAACCAAGAATCAGAACGCTCTGAAGCGGTCGCATAATGTTTCTCCCTTTTCCGGGCACGGCACCCAAGGGTCGCCAGATTAGAAACCTAGCCAGGGGGAGAGCCAGCAAACCCGAGCATTCTCCGCTTGTGGCCGCTGCCTGTCAAGGACGCGCGTCTCAGCCATGCCGGGGGCAGCTTCCCTTGAGAAAAGGACGCTTTGGGGCGAGAATCGAGGGGTGGAGGCCCCCAGGACACTCATATGCAGGGCACGGCCTTAGTTTAAGATTGCCATGTGCTGCTCGTGATCTTCGGTGCCGGAGCGTCCCACGATTCTGTACCACACCTCCCTCCGCCGCCCCCTAAGTCCGCAGGTCGAAACAATTTCTCGCCACTACTCCCCGATTCACCTCGCCCGAGTGAAGAGGATCGCCCGCCACTGGCGAATCAACTGTTCGATGATAGACCGAACTTCGTGGCGGCAATGGAACGTTTTAGGGAGTGCATGGCGCTGGTTCCGCGTTTGCGAAAGCCGGGGATCGTCGTGGAGAAAGAACTCGCAATGTTTAAAGAACAGGCAAAGACGTTCCCGCAGAGGCACAAGCAACTTGCCGCCATTCGCTACTATTTGCATTTTGCTTTGTGGGAGTGCCAACGGCACTGGCGCGAGAGACATCGAGGTATTACGAATTACTCGACCTTGCTTGACGAGATCGAACGATGGCGGTCCGAGCTCTTTGAGAACGTCTGTTTCGTGACCTTTAACTATGACACGATGTTAGAAGAAGCGATGCAGGAAGTTCTGCGATTTGAAGTCCGCGATCTGAGGAGCTACCTTTCACAGAAGAACTACACGCTCATTAAGCTGCACGGATCAATCAACTGGGGGCGCGAACTCGACCAGATTGTGGCCCCGCACACTTATAACCAACAAACGCTTATCGAGTCAGTTGCTGATCTCAAAATTAGCGACCGCTATAGGGTCGTGAGCGACTATCCCATGTTGAGGGTGGGCGATAAACTGGTTTTCCCGGCGCTCTCCATTCCGGTCGAAAACAAAGATGAGTTTTCGTGTCCCGCTGAGCACGTCCAGGCACTGACGGCGGTGCTCCCGAAAGTGACCAAGATTCTCACGGTAGGGTGGCGTGCAACTGAAGCGGATTTTCTAAAGATGCTGGAAGTCGGATTGAAAGGCGGGGAATCGGCACCGTCTCTGATGATTGTCTCCGGTGACCAGAAAGGCGCGGAAGAAACTAGCGCGAATTTGAAACGGACACAGGGTGCCTTTATGGGCCATATGGGGTCTATGGGGTTTACGGGCCTTGTAAACAACATTGGCTGGCTCGACGGCTTGTTGCGGGCGACCCCCAGTAATTAAAAACAACTTGGGCCGGTGGCCCAGGTTTGCGCCCCGTTTTCTTACTCAGTTATTCGCACGATGCTTGGTTTCCGGCGCTAACCTGGGCGGGGCCCGTTGCTCCGAGCTTGATCCCACGTTTGCCAAAACCAGGCAAACATGGGGCACCCAAGAGGGAAGAGGGGATTCTTCCTTGCGAGTTATACGTTCCTGGACGCCTAGGCCTGGGCCATAGTTCCCACCCTCCCGCTCAGAACGCGAAAGGATGGGCACCCCTTTTCGTGGTAGTACATATAGCGAGAAACCCAAAAGGCTGGCTACTCGGCTTAGCGTAGACTTGGCGTCAAAATTGTGAGGTCGCCGACTTGTTCCCGCTTCGTGCTTCCACGCAGGTGGGCTGCATGATCCATCATCCAAAGCTCGGGAATAATTTCACCGACCAGTTGGCCATGACAAAAGAGCCGCACCACAGAACTCTCAGAAACCACAATACTAACCGCCTTCGTGACCGCGCTCATATTGGCAGCGGCAATGTGACGGCTGCCGAGCCCCAGAGGGACGTCCACTTGTGCGGCCACGGCATCAAGGTAGCGGCACGCGGAAAGGACAATTCCCTCGCGACTCACCACGAAGCCACCGTCCAATTGCGCCAACTCTTTGATAGTTCCCCGGAGATTGGGATTGGTGACGTGGAGTGACGACTCAGGATGCCCCGACAGCGGATCCAAAATCAAAGATCTGGATCTTGCGAGTACGGCGTTCTCATCCCCAAGTGTAAATATCGTGCCAACGCGTCTTCCCTCGCGGCCCTCGCGAGCGATTTCGACTGCGAGGCCAATCAGGGACTCCAGGACCTCAGGATCATATTCGGTTACCTGGCAGAGAATGCTCTCAAACATCCATCAACTCCTCGCTGCGGGTAGGCGCCACCGACGATCAGGTGAATGCACTCTGTTTTGGATGAAAGCCACACCAAGAAGATGCAGGCATCTCCAACGCCTGCGACCACTTCCGGGCAATCGAAAAAAGCTTGTATCCAAATTGTGCTGTTAAACATCACATATGCCGTAGGAGATTCGATGCCCGCGACCAGCGTTCAATTCACAGTTGCAGCGCACATTATGGCAGCGCTTGGTTTTTTTCACGGGAAGGGAATCTCTTCGACCACCCTCGCGGAAAGCGTGAATGCAGACCCTACCTTCGTGAGGAAATCGCTCTCGAAACTCTCGAGGGCTGGCCTGATTGCCACAACGCGCGGCAAGAACGGTGCGAGCACCCTCACGCGTTCCCCTCAACAAGTAACGCTTTTGGAGATTTATCGGGCCAGCGCGGCACCACCGACATTCGCGATTCATAAATATCCGGTAGAGAAAAGATGCCCGATTAGCCGGAACATTAAGGGGTCTATGTCGTCGGTCCTAGAAAAAGCGCAGAACAGCTTCGAGAATAGCCTCGATCGAATCACCCTCGCCGATGTAGTTGCGGAAATCCGTAATCGGAGCGAATCGGTGAACTTCAAAAAAAGGAGAAACGAACGTGAACAGCCTTAAAGACAAGGTCGCGGTCTCAACGGATGCCATATATGTGATTTTGGGAGCGAGCGGGAACACTGGCTCGATCATTGCCGATTTCTTGCTATCAAAGGGCAAAAAGGTGCGCGTCGTAGGGCGCGAGGCGGGGCGACTGGAACGCTTTGTGCGCCAAGGCGCGGGAGCGTTCACGGGCGACGTGAGCGATGCGGCTACGCTCACCAAAGCCTTCAGCGGCGCGCGTGCAGCATACTTGTTGCTGCCACCGATCACCTCGCGGGAAGACCAGGAGCGAGAGAGCGATGCGATCGCGAAGGCCGTTAGGGAGTCTGGTCTGGGTTACGCGGTGTATTTGAGCAGCTACGGCGCTCATGTCCCGGAAGGTACCGGGCCAGTCACGGGGCTGCATTCGGCGGAGCAAAAACTCAATGCAATCGGGGGTTTGAATATTCTGCACCTGCGCGCTGCGTATTTCATGGAGAACAATCTGGCGGCGATCAGCATGATTCAGGGGATGGGAATCTTCGGACATGCGCTGCTACCCGACCTGAAGCTGCCCATGACGGCGACGCGCGATGTCGGTGCCTATGCCGCGCAGCGCCTGCTGGACCTGGATTTTTCCGGCAAACAAACTCGCGAGTTGCTTGGCGAGCGCGACCTGTCGATGGCGGAAGCCACCGCGATCATTGCCCGCGGCATTGGCAAACCAGATCTGCGTTACGTGCAGTTTCCCTACGACCAGGTGCGGCAGGTGTTAGAGCAAATGGGCATGCCGCCGAAGAAAGCCGCAGTGTACATCGAGATGTTCAACGCGATCAACACCGGTGTCCTCGCTGCGCAGGAGCCGCGTTCGCGGGAGAACACCACACCCACTTCGTTTGAAAGATTTGTGCAGGACGTCTTTGCGCCTGCATATAACGGGAAGGCTCGCGCCGCTTAGGCCCAGCGTCCAGGGTGGTGGAGGAGTGCTCGCGGGGTGATTCAGATTGGAGACGAGTATGGCTCAGCACAACAAGACGGCGCTGGTGACGGGCGCATCAAGAGGAATTGGCCGCGCGACGGCAGCGGCGCTTGCTAGGGCCGGTGCGCATGTGCTGGTCCACTATGGTCGCTCTGCGCGGGAAGCGGAATCTCTCGTCTCCCAGATCCAGGCGGAAGGCGGAAGTGCGAATGCAATCTCGGCGGACCTGAGTACTCCGAACGGCGCCGCGCTGCTAGCCAAACAGGTGCGGTCCATCGTCGGTGATCGATTGGATGTGCTAGTGCTCAATGCCGGAATCAGCAAGGCCGCACGCATCGCGGACTATACGGTAGGGGATTTTGACAACCTCTTTGCGACAAACGTCCGAAGTCCGTTCTTCCTGGTGCAGCAGTTGCTGCCCATTCTAGGCGACGGCTCGAACATTGTCGTAATCTCTTCGCTTGGTGCCCGCGCCGTTGTCGGCAAGCCCGGCGTGGACAACCCTTCGATCCTTGCCTATTCCTCGACCAAAGGAGCATTAGAGACTCTGGTCAAGAATTGGGCGGCCATTCTGGGGTCGCAAGGTATTCGCGTCAATGCGGTCGCACCCGGTGTGATCGACACGGATATGTCTTCTTTTACGAAGACAGAAGCGGGCCGCGAGGCGGCGCTTGGGATGCAAGCACTAAAGCGAATCGGCAAGCCAGAGGACGTGGCAGATGTAGTCGCGTTCTTAGCCTCGGACAAGGCGCGCTGGATCACGGGCGCCAGTATCCCCGTTGATGGCGGCTCGAAGCTTTAGCCGACAAAGTGGGGAGCGCAATGACCACGAAGGGTGGGCAACCATGGTTCCACCCCCAGCGGCCAAAGTCCACCGACCAACGACTACCTCGCGAAAACCCATCCTCATCTAAACTATCGACAGCGTGCGTGCCCTTTTCACACTCGTTCTGATTGCGGCTCTCGCCGCGGGGGGATGGCTGGCTTGGGCCTGGTATTCGCCGGTGACGCCGGCGGCGCAGACGTTTGTGCTGCTGCATCCCGGCTATTCGACTCGCCGCATTGCCGCGGAGTTGAAAGCTGCCGGGGTCATTCGCAGCACGACTGCCTTTATCGTGTGGCACCGCTTGCACCAGAAGCACTCACTCAAAGCTGGGGAGTATCTGTTCGATAAGACTGCTGCATCGGTCGATGTCCACAAGCGCCTAGTGAGAGGCGATGTGTTCGTCCACTCCGTGGTCATCCCGGAAGGCTTCAACGTGTTTGAGATCGCGCAGGCCGTTCAGAATGCCGGCCTGGGATCGAGTCAGGATTTTCTGCATGTCGCCGAGTCACAGACCGGCCTGATCGCCGACCTTGCGCCCGAAGCTAAGACCCTCGAAGGCTACTTGTTTCCCAATACCTACGAATTCACCCGCACTCAGACCATGGAAGAGATGGCGGCGGCGATGGTCAAACAGTTTCGCCAGGTGGCGCGGGAGATCGGCTTGACCGCCGATGTAGAGAAGACCGTGACTCTGGCTTCCATCATCGAAAAAGAAACTGCCGCGCCCGAGGAACGGCCGCTGGTGGCCAGCGTCTATGGCAACCGGTTGGCGAAGAACATGCCGCTGCAAGCTGACCCCAGCGTCATCTACGCCGAGCTGCTGCAAGGGGCTTACACTGGCGCTCTGCATCATGAGGACATGCAGTTCCGCTCTGCATACAATACCTACGTTCATGCCGGACTCCCGCCGGGGCCGATCGGCAACCCGGGGAAAGTATCCCTTGAAGCCGCGATGCATCCCGCCGACACGCAATACCTCTATTTTGTGAGCGACGGAAATAGTCGCCACCGCTTTGCCCGCAGCCTGGAAGAACATAACCACAACGTGGCAGAGTATCGAAAAGCGGTTGCCCGGCGGTAAGCGCTGGCCGCAAGGAACTTTGGGGTTAGGTGAGTCCGATCAAAACCCTAAAACGCAGAGATCGCTGAGAACGGCCGCAGAGGCCGCGGAGAACTCACGTGTCCATAAATATGGTAAGTGAACCATAAACATGGTAAACTCTTCCCAATGAGAACTACGGTAGATATTCCTGACCCCATTTACCGCCAGCTTAAGTCGAGAGCCGCCCTGCAGGGGCGCTCAGTCAAGGAGTTGATCCTGCAAGGCGTGGAGGCGGAGTTGGGCGTGGAAACGGGACGACGGCGCAAGGGTAGGATCTCACTGCCATTGATCAAATCGAGGCAGCCGGGTCGATTGCGGCTTAGCAACAAGATTATCAATGAGATTATTCTGCCCTGACACCAATGTGTGGATTGCACTCTCGTACGAAGGCCACGAGCACCATCGCGCCGCCGCCGAGTGGTTCGCAAGCGTCGATGGAGACGTCGCGTATTTTTGCCGCCTCACCCAGTTGGGCTTTCTGAGACTGCTTACCCATCCGAGTGTAATGCGCCGTGACGTGAGAAGTCAGGCAGAGGCTTGGCAGGCATACGACCTCCTCCAGACTGATCAGCGCGTGTCATTTCAGGAGGAAGCGGATGCCGCGCAGGTGGAATCAGTCCTGCGGCGGCTCACTACCACTGGACGTGCCTCCTCAAAGCAGTGGCCGGATGCGTATCTCGCCGCCTTCGCTCGGACCGTTGGGTTGACATTGGTCACTTTCGATCATGGATTGCACAATTTGTCGAGGAACAGCAGCGTGCTGCTTTCCTAGCCGATGGTGGCGCTAAATGATCCTGACCGGGCGTGTCCCTTCCCATCGCTTATACTCATTTAACCGAAGGAGCAACCGCCGTCTCGAATGTTACTTGCCCAACGCTATCGCGCCACTCTGTTCCTGCTGGTTTTGCTGATTGAACTCCCGCTCACGGGTTGTTTATTCCGCTCGCGCAAAGTCCAGCCGCCGCTCGCGGCGGGGCCGCTTAAGAACGCGACCCAGCGGGAGCTGATCACCTACATCAATACCCAGGCTGCGAGCATCCAGAGCGTTCAGGCCACGGTTGACATCGACACCTCGGTGGGCGGAGCCAAGAAGGGCAAGATCACTGACTACCAGCAGATTCGGGGATACGTGTTGGTGCGCAAACCCTCGATGCTGCGCATGATCGGGTTGACGCCGATCGTGCGCACGACTGCGTTCGACATGGTGAGCGACGGCCACGACTTCAAGCTCTCGATTCCACCGAAGAGCCGCTTTGTGGTTGGCCGCAATGATATTGAGACTCACAGCGTCACTCAGCCCCTGGAAAATCTGCGCCCGAAACACATTTATGACGCCCTGCTGATCCGGGAAATCGCACCCACCGAAGTTGCGGTGATGGAAACGGAAACCGAAATCGTGATTGTCGACAAGAAACACAGGCGGGAGCAGCCGGAATACGTGATCGACGTAATCCGGCAGGCGGGTCAGGGCTGGGTTCTCTCACGCAAGATCGTGTTCAACCGCACTGACCTGCTTCCGCATCGTCAGACTTTGTATGACGACCAGGGCGAAATTGCAACGGATGCGATGTATGAGGACTATCGGGAGCAGAATGGCGTAAGCTTTCCCTGGCAGATCGAAATCTCGCGGCCGAAGGAAGAGTACGACATCACATTGACCATGGTGAAACTGGAAGTCAATGGTTCCCTCGGGGATGACAAGTTCGTGCTGGCGCAGCCGCCCGGCGCTCAGGTGATACACCTGGATAAGGCTGGGGCCGATTCAGCGGCGGGCAAACAGAATCGCCGGTAGGACTTTTCAAGGCCGCACTCAGACTTACGACTGAACTCATGATGAATAAAATGATTGTCGCCAACCTGGCGCACCGACCGGTGCGATCGCTGATCAGCATTGTGGCCATCGCTCTCGAAGTCACGCTGATCCTGCTGATTGTGGGCTTGTGCCTGGGGCTGCTGAGTGATTCGCGCCAGCGGCAGGCCGGCATTGGCGCCGACGTGGTGGTGATGCCGCCGGGATCGTCGTTCATTGTCGGACTCACGGGTTCGCCCATGTCCATCAAAGTGGGGACTCTGCTGGCGAAGATTGCGCACGTGATAACGGTCGCGCCGGTGGTTCAGAGTGTGTCGACGCAGGGCGCGATTGAGGTGATCGCGGGCATTGATCCGGAGAGTTATCAAAGACTGTCTGGCCCGTTCCGCTATCTGCAAGGGGGACCGTTCCAGAGCCCCAGCGACTGCCTGGTGGATGAGATCTTCGCCCGCTCTCACCATGTGAAGACGGGAGACACGATTGAGATCCTCAACAACAAGTTTCGCGTGGCTGGAGTGGTTGAGCCGGGCAAGGGGGCGCGCAAGTTTCTGGAGATCGGCGTAATGCAGGATCTGATTGGCGCCCAAGGGAAAGCCACGCTCTTTTATTTGAAGCTCGACAATTCGGCGAACGCCGACCAAGTGGTGGACGACATCAAGCAGGCGGGCATGGACCGCTATGTCGTGACCTCCATGGCCTACTATCTTTCGATGATGACCACCAGCAATTATCCGGGGGTGTCGAAGTTCATTGATTTCGTGATTGCGATTTCGGTGATCATCGGTTTCATCGTGATTTTCCAGGCCATGTATACGGCGGTGATGGAGCGTACGCGCGAGATCGGGATCTTGAAATCGCTGGGGGCGTCGAAGTTTTATATCGTGAACGTGATTCTGCGGGAGACGGTGCTGCTAGCTATCGCCGGCATTGTTTTGGGGGTCATTTTCAGTCTGACGGTGCGGGCGGGCATCGATCGCCGGTCGACGTTGCGGGTGATCGTGACCGGGGGATGGATTCTGAAAGCCACGGCGATCGCCATTGTGGGGGCGATTCTGGGGGCGCTGTATCCGGCCTACAAAGCGGCGCAGAAGGACCCGATTGACGCGTTGGCTTATGAGTAAACGGGGTTTCCGATGAGCGTGGTTTGGGTTACGAGCCGCCGTAATCACGGTTTCGTTGACAATAACCGCTGCCCTACGTTATCTTTAAGTCTTTAGCAGTCCTGCGGTTGCCCGCCTGATGACCCTGCGCGTTCAGCGCTAGCGAGGTTACTCAGCGGTTTTCATTGTGTTTTTTTAATTTCTGGGAGAGTTTGCATGTCTACCTATTTCCCCAAAGCGGGGGAAATTGTGCGCAAGTGGTATGTCGTGGATGCGTCCGGGCAAACGCTCGGACGGCTGGCGTCACAAGTCGCCCGCATTTTGATGGGCAAAGAAAACCCGAGATACACGACGTTTCTCGACACCGGCGATCACGTGGTAGTGATCAACGCTGAAAAGATCAAGACGTCGGGAATGAAATCGGAGCAGAAGGTGTATCAGCATTACACCGGCTACCCTGGCGGCCTGCGCACGGAAGAGTTCAATAAGAGGATGGCGCGCAAGCCGGAGTTGATCATTGAGCAGGCGGTGTTGCGCATGCTGCCCAAGTCGAAACTGGGAAAGCAGATGATTACCAAGCTGAATGTGTATCGCGGCGAGAAGCATCCTCACCAGGCGCAGAAGCCGGAAGCGCGGGCGTTGGAAGTAAGAGCGTAGTTCAAATTTTGGAAAGGCGCACCGGGGTTGGCTGCAAGCTGACGGCTGAGTGCTGAGAACTGAAAATGGCAGAATTGGTTCAATACTATGGAACGGGACGCCGCAAGCGGGCGATCGCGCGCGTCTATTTGCGTCCGGGCAGCGGCGATTTCAAAGTCAACGGGCGTCCGTTTGAGCAGTATTTCGTTACTGAATCGCAGCGCGTGAGCGCCAAGCAGCCCCTGGTTTCGACCGAATCTTCGGCCGCGTTCAACGTGGTCGCGCGAGTGACCGGCGGTGGGGTGAACGGTCAGGCGGACGCGGTCAAGCTCGGCATTGCCCGCGCCCTCATGATCTTTAATGTTGAGCTGCGCAAGAAGCTGAAGGCGGAAGGCATGGTCAGCCGCGACTCGCGCTCGAAGGAACGCAAGAAGTACGGGCAGAAGGGCGCTCGTAAGCGCTTCCAGTACAGCAAGCGCTAAAGGTTTAGCTATAAGCCAGAAGCTAATAGCTAGAAGCTGGTTTTATGTGTTCAATTCTTCCCGTGCCGCTTAGCGCGGGGACGGGAATGGCAATCGGGTAAGGCAGCAACTAGCCCAGCCCGATGCAGACCAAATGAGGAGGTTGATTGGCTAACATCACCATGAAGGAGTTGCTCGAAGCGGGCGTCCACTTCGGGCACCAGACCAAGCGCTGGAATCCCAAGATGAAGGAATACATCTTTGGAGAGCGCAACGGGATCTACATTATTGACCTGCAAAAGACCCTGAAGATGTTCAAAGAGGCGTCGAAGTTCGTGCAGGACCTGGCTGCCGAAGGGAAGATCATTCTCTTCGTGGGTACCAAGCGCCAGGCACAGGATGCCATTGCCGAGGAAGCAACTCGCTGTGGCGGGTTCTACGTGAACCAGCGCTGGCTGGGCGGTTTGCTCACCAACTGGGTGACAGTGCAGAAGTCGGTGAAGCGCCTGAAGGAACTCGACGAAATGGCCACGGATGGCCGCTACGAGTTGCTGCCGAAGAAAGAAGTCATCAAGCTGGAGCGCGAACGCAAACATTTGCAGGCCAACCTGGCCGGCATCAAGAACATGAGCCGCCTTCCGGATGCGGTCTTTGTCATCGACTCGAACAAAGAGCAGATTGCGGTGCGCGAATCGCGCAAGCTGGGCATTCCGGTGGTCGCCGTGGTTGACACGAATTGTGATCCCAGCGAAGTGGATTACATCATTCCGGGCAACGACGATGCGCTGCGAGCCATTCGATTATTCGCCTCCAAGATCGCGGACTCGGTGGCCGAAGGCGCGCAATTCATGACCGACAAGCAGGTCGCCGACCTGTCAGCGGCTGCGGACGCGGCCCAGCAGGCTGCCGCAGCGGCAGAGATTCCAGTGGAGGGCACGGCTGATATTTCCGCAGTGGCAGACGCCGACGGCGAGGACATCAGTATGGAAGACGTTCTTGGAGCGCCTGCGCGCAAGCAGCCTTCGGGAGCCAAAGAAGCCGCCGCGCCCGATCCGGTCGAGATCGAGCACTAGATTTTCCAGGACGCCGTTGGTTCTTCGTTTCGGATTCCAGACCCGCGCGAGCCGTCCGGCGCGGGTCAAAATTTGTTAGGGTAAAGGAAGATTTATAGCAATGGGCACAACTACTGTGAATATTTCCGCTACACAAGTAAAAGAGCTGCGCGAGAAGACCGGCGCGCCCATGATGGACTGCAAGCAGGCCCTGACCGAAGCCAAGGGCGACATGGAGCAGGCAGTCGTGGTTTTGCGCAAGAAAGGCGTTTCCGTCGCGGCCAAGAAGGCAGCTCGTGTCACCAGCGAAGGTTCGGTGACCAGCTACATCCACGCCGGTGGGAAAATCGGCGTGCTGCTGGAAGTCAATTGCGAGAGCGATTTCGTTGCCCGCACCGAAGACTTCAAGGAGCTGGTGCATGACATCGCCATGCACATCGCGGCCAGCGATCCGAAATACATCCGCAAGGAAGACGTTACCGCGGAGGATTTCGCTCGCGAGAAGGACATCGCGCTTGCCCGTGCCATCGCCAGCGGCAAACCAGCAAATATCGCGGAAAAGATGGTTGCCGGCAAAATGGAGAAGTTCTACGAGGAAGTCTGCCTCTACGAGCAGCCGTTTATCAAAGATCAGACGGTCAGCATTTCTCAGCTGGTAGCCACGAAGATCGGCAAGCTGGGAGAAAATATTTCGGTCCGCCGTTTCGCCCGCTTCAAGGTGGGCGAGGCAGGCGAGACCATCGCCATCAGCCGGCCGGAACAAAAAGCTGAGTAACCAAGGGCGCCGATGGCGCCCTTCTTAGTGAATGGAAACTGAGAATTGATTTATGGCGAGCCCCATTTTCAAACGCATCCTGCTCAAACTCTCCGGTGAAGCTCTGGCCGCCAATCAGGGCTTTGGCGTTGATTCCCCTCGCATCCACGAAATCGCCGCCGAGCTTGCCGATGTCCAGTCTTTGGGCATACAGATCGCCATCGTCGTAGGCGGGGGCAATTTCTTTCGTGGCGTGGCGGAGCAAGCCAAAGAAATGGATCGGGTGTCCGCCGATCACATGGGAATGCTGGCCACGGTGATCAACGCGCTCGCCCTTCAAGACGCGTTGGAAAAGCAGGGTGTCTACACCCGCGTACAGTCGGCGATTGAGATGAACCAGGTCGCGGAGCCGTTCATTCGCCGGCGCGCCATTCGCCATCTGGAGAAAGGCCGCGTAGTGATCTTTGCCGGCGGCACCGGCAATCCTTATTTCTCAACTGACACTGCGGCTTCGCTGCGGGCCATGGAGATCAAGGCGGACGCCATTCTGAAGGCCACCAAAGTGGATGGCATTTACGACGCCGATCCCATGGTCGTCAAGACCGCCAAGAAATTCACCCAGATTACTTACCTGAACGTGCTGAAAAAGGGCCTGAAGGTGATGGATTCGACCGCCATCTCGCTCTGCCAGGACAACAACCTGCCGATCATCATCTTCAATCTCAATCAGCGCGGAAACATCAGGAAAGTCGTGACCGGCGAAAAGGTGGGTTCGCTGGTGTGCGCTTAAACCTTGCCGCCGCAGATTCACGCAGAGCAACGCAGATCAATCTTTTGCTAAACCAGAATCCGTGAGTATCGGTGCGAATCCGTGGCGTAGTTTTGGTTTTCAAGGTTTATAATTCAACGTTTTGACGATTACTTCCTAGGGAGCTGACCATGGCTCAAGCTGGTATGGCTGCGATTCCCGGCCTTAGAGATACTTATATTCAACTCAAAACCCGGATGGACAAGGCGGTCGAAGACTTCCGCAAGGCCATGGCGGCGACGCGGACCGGGCGCGCTAACGTCCACATGCTGGACGCGGTAAGCGTCGATTACTACGGCTCACAGATGCCGCTGAACCAGATCGCACAGGTGCATGCCCCGGAACCACAACTCATTACCATCCAACCCTTCGATCCCACGGCGCTGCCGGCGATTGAAAAAGCCATCCGCTCTGCCGACCTGGGTTTGAATCCCATGAACGACGGCAAGATTGTCCGGGTGCCGGTGCCTGCGCTTACTGAAGAGCGTCGCAAAGATATGGTGAAACACCTGCACAAGGTGCTCGAGGAGCACCGAACGGCGGTGCGCAACATTCGCCGCGATGGCAATGACGGCATCAAGAAGGCCATGAAGGACAAGAAAATCTCTGAAGACGACGAGAAACGCGCCATGGATGAGATCCAGAAGCTCACCGACGACGAAATCAAGAAGATGGAAGAGATGAGCAAGGGCAAAGAGAAAGAAGTGATGGAGATCAAGTGACGGCGGGTTGCGGGCGTGTGGGCCGGCTTCGAGAATCGCATAAATGAGACGACGCTTTCTCATGACGTGCGGAGCTTTCCTAGTAGGTGTTCCCTGTCTTTGGTTCATCTATCAAATCGTGGGCTACACATTCATGTACTGGCACGAAGGCTTTTATCCCAGCAGGTATGGAATAGGGATTCTTGTCTTAACCATGGCTGTGGGCGCCGTTATGGTTCTTGCTGGACTAGACATCTTTGCGAATTGGAGAAATTCAAAGTAGTCACTACCATTCTGATCTGGCATCCGGTGACACCGGATGCCTTTGCTATTTATGGCATCGATAAGGAAGGTCTTCGACGTAGTCGTCCTTGGCGGCGGCGCCGCCGGCCTCATGTGCGCGATCGAAGCCGGCAAACTCGGCCGCCGCGTCGCCGTGCTTGAGCATGCCGACCGTTGCGGCAAGAAAATCCTCATCTCTGGCGGCGGGCGCTGTAACTTCACTAATATTCACTGCCGTCCTGAGAATTTCATCTCGGCGAACCCACATTTTGCCAAGTCGGCGCTGGCGCGTTACACGCCCTCGGACTTCATTGCCTTGGTCGAGAAGCATGGCATTCGCTATCACGAGAAGACACTCGGCCAGCTTTTCTGTGATGGCTCTGCGCGGGAAATCCTGCAGATGCTGGAAACAGAATGTAAGGCTGCGAAGGTTCAGATCTTCGTGAGTACGAAGGTGCTCGAAGTCACCAAGACCATTGAGTTCATCATTCGCACCGCGCACACGGAGTTTCGTTCGTCGACACTGGTGGTCGCGACTGGCGGCCTTTCCATCCCCAAGATGGGCGCGACCAGCTTCGGCTATGACCTGGCACGGCAATTCGGACTTAGGATTCGCGAACCCTGGCCGGCGCTGGTTCCGCTGCTGCTCGCTCCGGAAGATCGCAGCCACTACTGCGATCTCGCAGGAGTGTCTGCCGAAGTAGTTGCCTCGTGTGACGGCGCACAGTTCAAGGAAAAAATGCTGATCACGCATCGCGGACTGAGCGGTCCGGCCATTCTTCAGATTTCCTCTTACTGGCAGCCGCCCGCGCCTGTTGTCATCGACCTGGCGCCCGGGAAAAATGTGACTGCGACATTCAAAGATGCCCGCACTCCGCGCAACCTCAAAACCCTGGACGCTGCCTTTCGCGAGTTCTTACCCAATCGCTTGGCGGATCGCTGGCTGGAGCTTAACCCTCCTGCGTCATTTACCAATCAAGACCTGGCCGACCTGGAACGTCGCACTCATCGCTGGGAGATTCAACCCGTGGGCACCGAAGGTTACGAGAAAGCGGAAGTCACGGCTGGCGGAGTCGACACCGACGAACTTTCCGCCAAGACCATGGAGAGCCGCAAAGTCCCCGGTCTGTTCTTCATTGGCGAAGTTGTGGACGTAACCGGGCACCTCGGCGGCTTCAACTTTCAATGGGCCTGGGCATCGGGTGCTTGTGCCGGGCGCGCAGTTTGAGTTAAATTCCTCACCCCATTGGCCCTCCGAAAGCCGCGCCCAGCGCGGCGATTACCAGAGTAACCTGTACTAAAATCACAAAACTTTTTAATCCTGTATGGGTTTCAATTGTCTGAAGCGGCAACTTGCAGCTCCCCCAAAAAAGACTCTCTAAACAGGAGCGGCTTATGAAACGTTTTTCATTTCTTTTGGTTTTGGTTGCGCTGATGGCGCTGACTTTCACGGCTTGTGGCGGTGGGAGCTCTTCTTCCTCCGGCGGTGGTTCTGGAGATGCCCAAGGCCAAGTCTTTGTCACCGGAGAAGACGCGCCGGTGTCATCGGTGGTGTCGTTCTACATCACCATCAATAGCATCACTCTCAACAATAGCTCGAGTGCGGTCACTGTACTTTCACAGCCGACCACGGTTGATTTCGGCCGGCTGATTGGCTTGCGTTCCCTGCTGGGATTTAACACTGTGAAGCCCGGAACCTACACCAGCGCAACTTTTGTGCTGGCCAACCCGGTGATTTATGACGTAGATATGACGACCAACCCGCCCTCGCTCGGTACGATCCAGGGCACCTTGACCAACTCGACAGTTACAGTTGCATTCCCCAACGGAAGCCCTCTGACCGTGGGTAGCAATGGTCTGGCTGGTCTGCATATGGATTTCGATCTTCGCCAGTCTCTCGCGGTCGACGGCAACGGCCAGATTACTGGCAGTGTGAACCCGACGATCGATGTGATGGCGGTCTCGGCTTCTGACGAACTGGGAGAAATTACGGACTTCACCGGATCTGTACTTTCCGCGAACACATCGGCGAACAGCTTCATGATGCAAGGGCCGTACGGTTTCCAGGAAGTCGTTGACGTTAACTCGCAGACCGTATTCAACGGCTCCTACACTCTGGCAAGCCTGCCGGTAAACGCCATCGCTTGCGTGGAAGGCACGGTGCAGGCCGATGGCAGCATTCTGGCCAGCGACGTCGAAGTCATCACGACCGATCAGGCATTCATCTCCGGCCGGATTCTTGCCATCAACCCCGGCCCGACCGTGACCATGTTCGTGGGTGAGGAATTACCGAATCTCAGCCCCAACATTCCCGTGGACACGATCTACACACTTGACCTGAGTGCAGTCACTGAATATGACGTGTGCTTTTTCGACAACTGGTTCACTCAGCAGCTCTTCAATGGCTCAACGCTCGTAGTCGGGCAGCGCATCTTCGTGGGAGGCACCGCGCAGAGCGGGACCTTCACGCCCAACATGGTGTCGCTGCGCCGCCAGGGCGTGATCGGCTCGCTGGTGGGGAACAGTGTAAGCATCACCAGCGGCAACATCGGTAGCTTCCAGATGCAGAACGACCTGCTGATGAGCTACTCGGCGGGTGGTCCGTTCACGGTGAATACCGGCGATGGCACCATCTTTGAAAACATCAACGGGCTGAGCGGATTGCAATCCGCTGGAGCAGCCAATCTGGTGGTACGCGGCCTGGTCTTCAAAGACCTCAACACCGGCAAGCCGGTGGTGTGGGCGCACCGGGTGCGAGTGCTGCAATAGTCAGAGATGTTTCCTTAACGCGGGCGGCTCAATGCCGCCCGTTTTTGTTTCTGGCCCCAGGTTGTGGGCACGCAAGTCCCCGTATAATCGGAGCAGTGAAGCAGACCGTCCACGCTGCCTGTCCCCACGATTGCCCTGACGCTTGTGGCGTCCTGATCACGGTTGAAGACGGTCGTGGCACGCGCATTCAGGGCGATCCGGCTCATCCCGTGACTCGCGGCTTCCTGTGCGGGAAAGTCGCCAAGTATCTGGACCGGGTGTACTCGCCGGATCGGGTGCTGTATCCCATGCGGAGGGTTGTGCCCAAGGGACCTGCCACCGCTGGTGTGGAAACGTTCCAGCGCATCTCGTGGGACGAAGCTCTCGACGAAATCGTTGCCCGCTTCAAGCAAATCTCGGCTGAGTTCGGCAGCGAGGCCATTCTGCCTTACTCCTATGGTGGGACCCTCGGGGTCTTGAATGGCGCGTCCATGGATCGCCGTTTCTTTCACCGCTTGGGGGCGTCGCAATTGGAGCGGGCGATCTGTGCGGCGGCGGGTGAGGCCGGCCTGAAATCGGTCCTTGGCATCAAGCTGAGCACCGAGCCAGAGCAGTTCGTGCATTCCCGCTACATCATTGTGTGGGCGTCGAATATTCTCGGCAACAACGTGCACCTGTGGCCGTTCATCGTCGAGGCCCGCCGTAAGGGCGCAAAGCTTGTGGTCATCGATCCCTACCGCACCCGCACAGCCGCCAGCGCCGACTGGTATTTGCCCATCAATCCTGGCACGGATGCCGCCCTCGCGCTCAGCATGATGCACGTCATCATCAATGAGAATCTGCATGACCGCGATTATGTCGAGCGCCATACCGTCGGGTTCGAGCAGCTACGCGCCAAGGTGCAAGAGTACCCGCCGGAACGCGTTGCGAAGTGGACCGGGATTTCTGTCGACGACGTCACTAAGCTGGCGCGGGAATATGCCACAGTTCGGCCGTCCGTCATTCGGGTAAATGATGGGGTGCAGCGCTCTGAAGGCGGGGGGACGGCCATGCGGGCGATCACCATGCTGCCCTGCATCACTGGGTCGTGGAAGGAGGTCGGTGGCGGCTTGCAGTACGCCACCAGCGGGGCATTCGGGCTCGCGCTCGACAAGCAGACCCTGGCGCGCCCCGACCTGATGGTCACGGCCCTGGGCCGGCCCGCTCGTGTGGTCAACATGGTTGAGCTGGGCAACGCTCTGAACCAGCTTGCCGATCCGCCCATCAAGGCACTATTGGTCTACAACTCCAATCCAGCGGCGGTTTGCCCTGATCAGAACGAAGTGACGCGTGGCTTGCGGCGTTCTGACTTGTTCACGGTGGTGCATGAACAGTTCTTCACTGACACTACCGATTACGCCGATATTGTTCTCCCCGCGACCACATTCTTTGAGCACAAGGACCTGCAAGGCGCCTACGGCCATTATTTTCTGCAAATGTCGGACCAGGCGATTGAGCCTTTGGGCGAATGCCGCTCGAACGTAGACATGTTCCGCGCTCTGGCCGAGCGCATGGGATTCAACGAAGACTGCTTCCGCGAATCGGTGGATGAGATGATTGACGTTGCACTGGACACCAAGAGTCCGTGGCTGGAGGGAATCGACCGTCAGCGCCTTGAGGCTGAGGGACATATCCGGTTGAATCTTGATTCCAACCGGCAAAATTCGCCGTTCCTTCCGTTCGCTGAGGGGAACTTCGCAACTGCCAGCGGTAAAGCGGAACTGTACAGCGAAGCGCTTCGGGCTCAGGGGCTACATCCGGTGGCAGAGTTCGTCCCACCGGGCGAGTCCAGACACAGTCCACAGGCGCACACTTTCCCGCTGGAACTGCTGGCGCGTAAAGCCGACAACTTCCTCAATTCGACGTTTTCGAACCTGCCCTCGATTCAGGAAATGGAGGAATCGGGGTTGCTCGAGATCAGTGCCACTGACGCAGGCAGCCGGGGAATCGCTGAAGGGGATACGGTGCGGGTGTTCAACCACCGCGGAGACATCCATTTGATCGCGAGGATCAATGGCGCTGTGCAAAGCGGTGTAGTGTGTGCCAGACTTGCCTGGGCGAAGCTTTCTTCGGGCGGACAAAACATTAACGTTCTCACATCACAAAAACTTACGGACTTGGGCAACTCGGCCACGTTTTATTCCGTCTTGGTTGAGGTGGAGCTTTTCAAGCCGGCGGCTGCGACCAACTGAGGCCTGGTTCTTGGACGCTCTCCATCGCACTACCGTATAATTGCGGTTTTCCATACTCCCACTCGCTGAGGTAGAGGAGATTCTGCGCTCTCATCAGGATAGCCCTGTAATCACCCAGGGCAAGCATAGCCGCGCACCCCGAGGCCCTGCGTCACGCCCCGGTCCATCTCCTTCATTTCTAGAGTGTTGGAGTCGAGGCCGTCGTCCGCTCCTGGGGTTCCTGCTGGGAATTTTTCTGCTCAGCTCGCTGGCTCCGGCGCAACAGGAACTGGTTGCCGGTATCGAAGTCCACGGCAATCGGCGCATTCCCGCAGAAACCATTCGCGCTCGCATTTTCACCCGTGCCGGGGACGTGTATGAAGAAGCTGCCCTGGAGCGCGACTTCAATTCGCTGTGGAATACCGGCTACTTCGAAGACATTCGCTTCGAGCGCGAGAACACTCCCAAAGGTCCGGTCCTACACATTTACGTCAAAGAGCGGCCTACCATTCGCGAGATCAATTACGAAGGCCTGAACTCGGTCACTAAGAGCGATGTGCTGGATCGTTTCAAGGAACGTAAAGTGGGTCTTTCGGTGGAAAGTCAGTATGACCCGACCAAAGTGAAACGGGCTGAGGTCGCGATTAAGGAACTGCTGTCCGAGCATGGCCGTCAATTCTCGACCATCCGCACCGAAACTCGGCCGATTCCACCCGCCGCGTTGAGCCTTACGTTCGTGATTAAGGAAGGCCCGAAGGTCAAGGTCGGGAAGATTATTTTTACCGGGAATCAGCATGTCAAGACCCGCCTGCTGCGCGGGGCCATGAGGAACCTGAGGCCGATCGGCATTCCCCACTCCATTTTTCTTGAGAACCTGTTCGCCCGTACCTACGATGCCACCAAGCTGGATGAAGACACCGAACGAGTGCGTGCAGAATTTCACAATCGGGGCTACTTCAAGGTCGTGGTCAACGAACCCAAAACCAACATTCACGACAGCGGCCACAAAGGTTTTCATATTCCGTTCCTGCAACCGGGCCAGGGCAAAGAGGTAGACATCACCATGCCCATCGACGAAGGAGACAGATACACCCTGGGCGAAATTACCTTCAAGGGAAACAAGGCAGTTACCAACACCAAGGCTCTGCGGGCTCTTTTCCCGATCAAAGACGGGGATGTATTTGACCGTAGCAAGATTGCCAAGGGCCTGGACAATCTGTCGAAAGCCTATGGTCAACAGGGATACATCAACTTTACCTCGGTCCCCGGCACTACCTTCGACGAGGACAAGAAACAGATCTTCATCGATATCGACGTGGACGAGGGCAAACCGTTCACGGTTCGCCGGATTGAGTTCCAGGGCAATACCACGACCCGCGACAAAGTCATACGCCGTGAGATCCTGCTGGAAGAAGGCCAGACCTATAGTTCACAACTCTGGGAAGTCAGCCTGCAACGCCTGAATCAGTTGGGCTTTTTCGATGTGTTGAAGGCAGACGATCCCAGCACCACTGAGCGCCACCTGGACGAAAAAGCGGGCACCGTCGATCTGCTTCTCAAAGTGCACGAGAAGGGGAAGAACAGCATCGGCCTCACCGGGGGCGTGAGCGGCCTGGCTGGCTCCTTTATTGGGCTCAGTTACAGCACCAACAACTTTCTGGGCAAGGG
>Ga0206987_1052_pt1 | contig 25511 bp, 27 predicted proteins | sample Alteio_BWMinCont_11_FD_153281 | JGI IMG/M metagenome (GOLD analysis project Ga0206987, IMG submission 153281) | Enriched cells from forest soil in Barre Woods Harvard Forest LTER site, Petersham, Massachusetts, United States -... | ecosystem: Environmental > Terrestrial > Soil > Temperate forest >... | reverse complement strand
CCAACCTAAAAAAAACAAAACCGAAAAGACAAAAAGAAAAACCCCAAGTCTCTTTTTAAAAACGTTCCAAGCCCAAGGAATGCACATCGCAACAAGGGGAGTCCACGCGGCGTTAACCGCGTTGGAAGTTGTAAAAAACGAGTTCCATAGGGTTAGAGGAAATCTCAAAATGCCAGCCACCAACGGCAATCCGGTATCGGCTAAAAGACCCCCTTCCATTTCAGGGCTGTAACCCACACCTGCGCCAAAAACAGAAGTCATTAAGGGATAGAATGGATTGCCAAAAGCCAGACAGCTTTTGAATAACCAAGGAAATATGGGCAAGAAAAACGCGAGAAAAAACGAAAAATCCAATCTCGAAGGATTTTTTGAAACAAATTTTTCATAAACAAATACCAACACAATAGATCCAATGGCCAGAATCGCCGTGTATTTGATCACAAAAGCCGTTCCTAGAAAAAAAGCCACCAGTGGTAGCCAAACGCTATTTTTAGGTTCTTGAAGCGCCTTCCAAAAGCAAAAGACTGCAAGGACTTCAAAGAAAGCCAGGAACCCCTCAACATATCCCCAGGAATAAATAGCCAGAAAAAAGGGACATGTCCCAAAGATCCAAGCCGAAACTTTTCCGTCCCCTTTCCATTCCCGCGCGAAGAGAAAAAACAAATAAAAAGTTAAAATCGCGGGCAAAATACTTGAGAATTTAGACAAGCTCTCCCCTCCCAGATTCCAAAAGCCCGCTAATACCAACTCCGCGGCCTTTGGCATATCTCCCGTGTGATTGGTCCAATGGAAAAGGATCTGGTGGAGCCGGGAGATTTCCCGGGCATAACGGAAATGATCTAAAATCGCGTCCCAGACCAAGGGCGGGGATAAATACTCGAAAAACCATAGGCTCAATGGAATCGCCACCCATAGACTCCAGGCATTTTGCCCATGCTCCCGCCATGGGAAAGACAAGCTCTTACACTCTGCCCACCCAGTAAAAATCGGTGGGATAAAAAATAAAGCCGTCAAAGGCCAATAAAGAATTTCATTGATTGCCAGGCCAAAAACATAAAGGGAGAAAAAAGAGAGCGCCAAGGCCAGCCCGAGTAAACGACTCGCGGATCTTTCAATCTTTGAGAAAAGAAGGTTTTTGAACCACCGGGCCCATCCCAAGAATCCCAAACCTGCGGGCACTACCAAAAGAAAAGAAAGAAGTTTCTTGCCGAAAACCGGAAGGAAAAGAGATGTGTCCCACTGGGTATCTTGAAGAAGATGGAGGGAAGGAAAAAAAGCCGATTTACCGACTCCCCAAATAAAAAAAACGAGAATCAAAAGGGATAGTAAAACTTTTAGGGGGGACTTCTCTTTTCCACTCATGCCTAAATTCTACTAAAGAACCGGGCTTGATTGGCCATCAAAGGTCGCTATAATACGCCTTCCTCGCTGTGGGGTTTTTCCCCTTTTGAAGCAAGCCCGGGTGGTGAAATGGCAGACACGTACGCTTGAGGTGCGTATGGGGAAACCCGTGCGGGTTCGAGTCCCGCCTCGGGCACCATTTTTATCAAACAAAAGCCATGGAACCCATTAGGTTTCATGGCTTTTGCATTTAATACGGAAAAAATGGTCATACTAGGCAAAGGCCAAGTACACCATCTAGAAGTTTATTGTAAATGGGATGCGAGTTTTAATTCCACGGCGTAATGCTTGCACTTATCTGCCCGGCTCTCGCCAACCTTCGTACAAACTTCCAAAAAACCTCTTAATGAAGTTTCGTTTTTACTATTAGTTCCGAGGGCACAAGACAGATGACTTTCCGCCATGCTATCGCCTTGTCCATCCGTCCAAGAAATGGAAACAAAAGGATGCTGTCCGTTGGTGGGATAACAGGTGCTCAACTCCGCGTTCGTGACCGGCTTGCCATTCAACTTGAAAGCCTTTACCTTGTCCCCGAAAATCTCCAAGCTGATCTTTTGAGAGCTTGAGTCAACCGAAGTCCACTTCCCCCACAAAATATTCGAGTCCAGCGCGCGCGAACCTTGAACCGAAAGTAGCAAAAGAAACATCGAGAAGAAAAACAATCGGAAGAACTGACCGACCAGCTTTTCATGTCCCGGAAAAAAATTTTTCAATTTTTAATCTTCTCCTTCAAAGCCAAAGCGTCCGGGTTATCCGCCTGGAAGGAAAAAGCGATTTTTAAGTAATAGGCCGCGTCCTTTTTCTTTCCCATATCCAAAAGGGTGGAAGCCACCGCCGCGTAATAGCCAGCCCTCAAGCCATTAATCGTCTTGCCGTCCTCTTTCATTTTTTGGAGTTCACTGAAAAAAGCCTTGGCTTTCTGACCGAGAACCGCGACCTGCCCCTTCTTTATATATTCGGGCACTAGCTCGGTGTTCAACTTGGTAGCGGCCGTTTGGGCGTCCAACGGCTCGTCCCACCATCCGTTTTTTGAGGGGTGCGTGGTTTTAGGGACACTAACAACCTGTTTGGCTTCAACCGTTTTGGCGGGCTTCTCCTCGGCAACAGCGACCGTCGCGGGAGCGGCAATGGAGGCGCCTGTCCAACCGGCGGTGGAGGATGTTTTTCCTTCCGCGTATTGAGACTTGGCCTCGTCCCAGGAAAATACGTGCTCAGAGTCGCCTTTTTCTTTCGGGAGGTCCTTGGAAGAACACCATACTTCCGAACCTTGGAAGCCGGTCACGAATTTAACGTAAACTTGGGGAGCCGCCGCGTCCAAGACTTGTTTCATCGACCCGCCAAGGAAGGCAAAGCCTTTCAAGACTTGGTTGCCTTTCAAATCATCCCTTTGAAACACTAACGTGAGGCTTTTCTTGTCCGGCCCGGGCAAAAATCTCACCCATTGGATAGGTCCGCCTTCGTCCTCAAAATTCTTAATGTATCTTTGAAGTTTCGGGTCATAAAAACAAACGACCAGGGTTTGATTATGCGGCTTGTCCAATTCATTAGCCGGTACCGATTGCCGGTAAATTAAAATCAAATCGTGGCTCGGACTATCTTTTGTTCCGATACCGCGAACATCCTCAAAGTCAAAAAGACCCTTGCTTTCAACCTTGCCATCCTCTCCCATCCAAGGAAGATTCTCCAAAAGGTGGTCCGGTGGCAATATCGAATCGATCCATTGATTTTGGGCGATTGCCCAACCAGTTAGCCCCGCGAATATCACTAACATAAAAAATATTTTTTTCACTTTGGAAAGATTCACTTTTCCCCCTCGAAAATTCACGGCTTCAGCCAGCCTGCCGAATGATAAAATTGAATTGTATTCTCTATCCCCCGCTGTATTTCAAACCCCGGGGTAAACCCCAACTCCTGACAAATTCTCTTATTACTACAAACCCATGAGGGGAAAGCCGCCTCTTTTACCTTATCAACATTTAACATGGAGGCCTTGCCAGTGAACTTTTCGACCACTTCCCCAAGGATGGCCACCATTTTAACGATTCCCATGGGAACCTTGAAAGTTAAATAAGACCTTTTTAAGGATTGCCCAATAAAAGCTGATAATTCCTCCCAGCTATAGGCCTTCCCATCGGAAACAAAGTATATCCTGCCAACAGCCTTGGGCGAATGAACCGCCTTTATCATGGCCTCCACTAGGTCCAGAACATGGATAAAGCTGACTTTCTGGGTCAACCGGGGAATGGCAACCAGGCCCTGCCGCACCATCTTGAAGTAGGCGAATATGTCCGTTTCCCGCGGGCCATAGACGGCGGCTGGCCGCACGATAGTCACTGGAAACTTATCCCGGTAGGACAGGGCGATTTCCTCGCCCATTAGTTTGGTCTCTCCATAATGACAGGCGGGCCGACAAGGATCGCTTTCATCTATTTCAGGTTTCTCCCTGGCCGGGCCGGCCGCCGACAGTGAACTTACATAAAGAAACCGCTTCAATCCTTTGACCTCTTCCGCGGTCTTGCAGACGTTCCGGGTACCCTCGGCATTCACGTTCTTCAAGTGATCGTAATTTGAGCCCCGCAATATCCCCGCCAAATGGTAAATAGCCTCGGTCCCCTGAGCCGCTTGGCGCACCGATTCCAGGTCGGTCACGTCACCGTAGCAAAGTTCCATTTCCGGGGTTGGCACAAACGGCAATCGGCTCGTCTTTCTCACCAAAAGTTTTACTTTGACTTTTTCGCGCGCGAGGGCCTCGGCCAGGTGACTGCCCACAAAACCGCTGGCTCCAGTGATTAAAACAGGGGAAAAGTATTTCATACCGGCTCTCCATTCATCAGGCAAGGAAGTCGTCATTGCCCCGATGTCATTGAATACCTCATAAAAATCGGGACATCCAGGCTCCCAAAAATGGCAAAATGTTTGATAAAAACGAGGGCCTCTGCTTATAATGCTCCGTTATTTGAGCCCCTTTTTTAATAGCATATTCTTGTTGGAACCAACGAAAATCCAAGGCAACCCACAGCTATTATGCTGATTTCAACATTCCTGTGGTATAAAAACTAACCAAATAAAACTCGAGGGATCATGGACATTTTTGACAAAGCAAATAATTGGACCGCCGCTGACGATGTCAGGAAAGCGGGCGTCTATCCCTATTTCCGCCCTAACACCTCCCAAATGGGGACCGAAGTCACTATCGGCGGAAAGAAAATGATCATGGTGGGCTCTAACAACTACCTGGGACTGGTCACCCATCCCGAGGTATTGGAAGCCATGATCCAGGCAGTCCGCAAATACGGGTCGGCTTGCACCGGTTCCCCCTTTTTGAATGGCACACTGGATATAAGGGTTGAGCTGGAGGAAAAGCTGGCCAATTACGTCCATATGGAATCGGCTCTGGTTTATTCCGCCGGCTTCCTGGCCAACTTGGGGGCACTTTCCACCATCGCCACCAGGGGTGATTACATTATTTCCGACCGTGAAAACCATGCTTCCATCGTGGACGGCCAAAAACTTTCCTTCGCCAAAACTCTCAAGTATGAGCACAACAACATGGAGGACCTCGAGCGCCTCCTTTCTAATCACAAGGACGACCCCAAACTTATCGTTACCGACGGTGTTTTTTCCATGGGTGGTGACCTCTGCGAATTGCCCAAAATCATCGAATTAAAAAAGAAGTATGGCGCCCGGGTGATGGTGGACGAGGCCCATTCCATCGGAGTGCTGGGTCCCCAAGGGGAAGGCATTGGCGCCCATTTCGGGGTGCAAAAAGACGTGGACATGATCATGGGTACCTTTTCCAAATCCTTTGTCTCCATGGGCGGTTTTATCGCCTCGACCCATAAAGTCATCGACTATCTGCGACACAATAGCCGGCCGTTGATTTTCACGGCGAGCCTTTCACCCGCCGACACGGCCGCTGTTTTGAAGAGCTTGGAAATCATCAAGCGTGAGCCCGAACGAAAGGTTCGGCTCTGGGCCATCATCAAACGGATGCGTTCGGAATTCAAATCCATGGGTTGGAACACCCTCAACACCAACTCCGCCATCATTCCCCTCATGGTGGGCGACAACATGAAAACCTTTGCCATGACCAAGGAGTTGGGTGAAATGGGTGTTTTCGCGACCCCCGTGGTTTCCCCCGCGGTTCCGCCTGACAAGACTTTGATAAGGACTTCCTACACTTCCACCCACACCGATGCCCAACTGGATCACGTTCTGGAATCTTTCAAAAAAGTCGGTAAAAAATATGGCGTCATTCCCTCAGGCGTGGCGGTTTAACCACTTTTAACCTTCTGCGAGAGCTTTAAAATCATCTTTACTCGAAAGGAGAAACCCGTGCCAATTACAGTCAAGTCGGTCGAATTCAGCAGCAAAAAAGACATTGAACAATTCCTTCACCTTCCCTGGAAAATTTACGTCTCCCCGGATGGCAAAAGGAATCCAAACTGGGTTCCCCCTTTCCTGGATGACCAGCGCAGCCTCCTAAACACCCAAAAGAATCCCTATCACCAACACAGCCGCACCAAACTTTTTATGGCCTTCAACGATAAAAACGAACTCGTCGGCCGTATTTCGGCCAGTGCGGATGATAATTTCAACAAATTCTGGAACGAAAAAGTCGGATTCTTCGGGTGGTTTGAGTGTGTCGACGACCAAGCCGTGGCCAACGCCCTTTTTCAGGAGGGTGAAAAATTTTTGAAAGCCGAGGGCATGACTAGCGTCCGCGGTCCGGCCAGCTTCACCTCCAATGACGATTATTTCGGTTTCTTGCTGGAGGGCTTCGATTCCCCCGCCCGCATTGCCATGACCTATAACCCGCCTTATTACTTGCAACTGGCCGAAAAGGCCAGTTATACCAAGGCCAAGGACCTCTATGCCTGGTACCTCACGGCGGAAATCGACTTGCCAGAACGCATCGTGAAAATCGCCGAGCGCACCATGAAGCGCGAGCGCATCACCATCAGGCCCCTCAACATGAAAAGACTCTATGAGGACGCCGCGATTCTGAAAGAACTTTACAACAAGATATGGGAAAAGAACTGGGGCTTCGTGCCCATGACCGACGCTGAGTTCAATTACCAGGTCAAAAAACTCAAGGATATTGTCTGGCCTGATTTCGTGGTATTCGCCGAGGTCGATGGCAAGGCCATCGGTTTCAACCTCGTGGTTCCCGATGTCAACCAGGCCTTGATTAAAATGGACGGCGAGCTTTTTTCCCTGCGCGATCCTTTCGCTGTCCTCAAGTTCCTATTAACCAAGTTTACCGATACCCGGGAAATGGCCATGGGGGTCCTACCCGAATACCGCAAGAAGGGGCTGGAAGCCATTCTTTACCTGGACGCCTTGAAAACCGGAAAAAAGAGAAAAGTAAAGGGCGGCGAGTTGTCCTGGACCTTGGAAGATAACGTCGGCATCAACAGTGGGATCGAAGCCATGGGCGGGAAGATCATCAAGAAATATAGGATTTACGAGAAAAAGATTTAGGCCTGGTCTGGCGCATCCGAAGCGCTCGGTCACCTATTGTTTTTGAGGACCTTCTTTTAAACCCGGCTTGCCGCCATTTCCAGCCACAGAAATTAGCATCTGGGCCAAAACAGCGCCGTCCAGCTTATTTTTAACCATATAATTCAAAGCGCCCTTCCGGATGGATTCCGCGGCCAGTTCAGGATCGTTAAAGCCGGAAAGAACAATCACGGGAAGCTTAGGGCGAATCCGGCGGATGCGTTCCAAAGGTTCTAACCCGAGGAAAAGGGGAATGGACAAGTCCAAAAGAACGGCGTCGAACTTTTCCGCGTGAATCCGTTTCATTGCCAGCTCAAGGTCGCCGGCGTGGGAAAGCTCGAAACCTCCATTGCCGGATTTTTCGAGGGCTTCAACTAACAAAATAACGTCTCCCGGATTGTCCTCCACCAAAAGAACTTTTAGTTTTTGTTCATCCACAGGTTCTCCTGGCAAAAAGGTTTTGGGATTAACAACGCCGGGAAATGAAAAATACCACTTTTTGTCCCTTTGAAAAACGAGCAATTTAACGTCTTTATTCTTAATTCTCATGGGCGTTTAATTTGAATTCCATACTAAGAAACCCCCTCAAAACCAAGCCTAACATTTGAAAAAGCCAAATAAATCAAGCGCTTCCAGACATTTAATGCCCCACCATTGAAAATCACAGGGTACTTACTAATTAATAAATATAGGCAGTTTTTAAGGAAGATAACTTCGCACCTTTGAAGGTCTTAGGAGGGGAATCATGAAACATATTCTGAAAGCATTAATGGGCGTCTTTGTTTTGGGACTCACCGGCGGCATGGCGGGAGCCGTTTCCGTCGAGGATAACCTCCTGCTCCAAAACGATATTGAGGCGCATTTATCGGACCTTCATCACGCGAAAGCGGAATTGGACGCGGCAGAAACCGACTTGGCCGTCACCCAAAAGGATATGACGACCATCAGCGGAAGATTACACACATTCGAGGAATACCAGGCCCTCCGCTCCCGTGCGCAAAAAGACCAGGCCAACATCTCGGCTTACTTTACGGAAATCCTCAGCGACCTGAGTTATCTCAAGGCTCAATGGTCCTACCTTACCCAGGAAGAAAAGGACTTCGTGAAAAAAATGGAAAACAGTTTGGCGGAAATGGCTTAAGCGGAAACTAATATCGCTTGAAAGCGCCTCCATCGATGGCGCGGGACTTATCAATAACTTGATTTTCGCCGAGGGCATAAAGAGAACTAAGGGCTGGATTTTTGAAAAGACCCTATCTTTTCCGGTTGCCATCCCGGCCATCAACCAGGCCTTTAATTAATTCTTCCGGATCAACCTTGAACATTTTGGAAAGACGGAAAAAAGTCTGAAGGGAATGGGGGCGTCCCGATTCAAGCTGCTGGTAGTGACGGACTGAAAAACCGTGGTCCAACACATCCTCCTGTACCATGTCCAGCTGATGGCGCAATTTCCGGTACCGTTCGCCCAATTGTTTGAATTCTTTTTTGTAATCCATTTGCCCCATCCTTATCCCAACGCTGGGGCGGAAGCACAACGAGCAATTGAACGTAAACCCCTACAACAGCGATGACTCCTTTAGCATAGGCCTATTGTGGAAAAAGGGGGTTAATTCGAGCAATTGTTTTAGGCTGCGATGTGAGCCTGGCGGCTAAATTGAGTGCCAGCCCCAATTCCCGGAGGCAAACATGACGGCAGACTTTTAATATCGGATTACAATTCTGTCAATCAAGCCACTTAATCATCAAAGGAAAGCTAAGCCTAATTGGTGTTTAACCCAGCTCGCTCACGGCCAGCGTAATAGCGAAGCAATTTCTGCAGTTTTTTTCCATCCAAGCGGTCCTTGGATATGTAATCTTGTGCGCCCAATTTAAGCGCGTGCAATGTCGTCCGTTCATCGTAAAACCCCGTCAGCGCAATGATGGGAGTTTTAGAATCAGCCTGGTAAACCTGGGCAAGAGCTTCCAAGCCATGTGCATCCGGAAGAAATAGATCCAAAAGCACAATATCGATTTGCTCGGACGAAAGCCGCTTCAAGGCGCCCTCAAGGTTCTCCTCGAGGATTAGGTCAAATTCCCCTGTTTCCGGAAGCTTTAACGCCTCTTGAAGCAAGAGAACGTCACCCGGATTGTCTTCAACCAACAGAATCTTTATGCCTTTCAACTTCACGATTCCACCTCCGTGATAATTTTGACCTCTGGAATTATTCTAGGTTAACAAATTATCAATATTTCGTTTTAATAATAAACGAGCAAATTGACATGACATTTTTAAAACAATCCAATACTGGAATTTTCAATTCTTTATGCAAAATAATTTTTAGTCAATTTCAAGTTAAACGATGGATGGTTTTTGATCGTGGGTGCTTCTCACAGTGAGGCCAGAGACGGATATCGATTCAACGTTCAAAGAAAGCCTGGTCATGGGGAATGTAATTGAACCCAAGATTTATCAGTCTCAGATACCGAAAAGAATTCCCAATTCCAGTGGAACCACCACAATGGGGCTATCCGTATAGCCAAATCCCGCGAAATGGGGCGTAATAAAGCTGTAGGTCAATTTGCCCTGCAGGTAGCTGTCCAATCCCCCGCCCAAACGCAAATCAATCCCCAATCCACCTTCCGCAAGAAAACCCACTTCAGAGGCGTTGACGGGAATATTTCCATAACCCGTCGTGGGATCATATTGGAACGCCACGTTACTTCGGTACTCGTTGTAAGCCAACCCAGGACCGGCGAAAAGATAGGGGCTCAAATCCGTCTCCAGAATACGGTACCTCCCCCAGAGCGCGGCATTGATCAAAGTGTAATTATTTCCCCCGGTCAGCCCGTCATTTTTAGAGCTGTAAAGGTCCAAGTTCAAATCCAACCATATCGAAAATTGTTCGGTCAATTTATATCCGCTTCCCAAATCAAAATTAAAGCCAGTCGTATAAGCCGTTTGAAGGTGACTACTGGCGGGAATTCCTACCCCAATTCCGGTGGAAGTCATCCAGGGGGAAGGCTTCTTGGGCTCCATGGGTGAAGGACCCGTTCCCGCCAACTCAGGCGCCCAGGTGGGGGCCAAAAAAGGCGTCCGGGTGGGCGTGGGGGAAGCAGGCGTTGGTGTAAAGGTGGCTTGAGCACCCTTTGTCGAATCCAGGGTTGCCGTGGGTGTCGCGCTGGCCACGGTAGCGGGGCTCATCCTGGGACTTGGCAACCCGGCCGCCCAGACAAATCCGGATGGGGCTAATAGGGTTAATATTAAAAGAAAATTTCTCTTCACCCGCACCTCCTTTTAACGGATACACTTTATCAAGTCGGAGAAACAAACAATAGCTTCTACCCGTCTCAAGTAGGACATTACGGTAAAATAACTTGGCCATTTACACCAAGTTCTTTTAAGGAGTTCCAATGAAAAAGCTTTGGGCCTTTGTCTCCGTATTATTAATACTGAACGCCCCCCTTTGGGGCCAAACACCTTCTGCCCCCTCGGCCTCCCCTTCCAACCAAAAGAATGAAGATTCGGACGAAAAACCCTTCAAGCCTCATTGGGAAAATGAGTTCGGCCTCAGCGCTTCCAACCAACAGGCGGGGCAATCCACCAGTTCGCTTTCATACACCGGATCCTATCATTTTAACGAAAGCGGAAGCTTCCTCTCGGGGGAGTTGGCGTTGTCCCAGCAAAAGGTGGAAGGCGTCGTTTCCAAAACCGGCAATTTGACCGTCACCGGGGGACTGGGTTTAGGTTCCTTTTCACCTTCCCTAGCCGTTGGGTTCCAAGGCGGTGAAAGCGCCCTGAAAGTCTTTTCCGGGGACCTCTCCTTGGGAATCCAGTTATGGGATCCCTTTGCCATCAGCTTATCCATCGGCGGAAACACGGGAAGCCACGAAGGGGACATCTCAGCTTTTTACCCCGCACTGACGGGCCAAGTTCAAATCGACACCTCTAGTTGGAATTCGTCGTTGGGTGCGAATTTCACGCCTTGGGATTGGTGGACCCTTTCCCTGACCGTTCAAAATGAATATGACCTTACCTATCAACTCCAAGCCACCATCCGCAAAGTCACTTTCAAAATACCGGTGAATCAGACCGACCATATCACCAGCCTGACCTTAGGATTGGATTTCACCCTCTTCAAAGGTTTTGTCCTGGGGTTTGCACCCCAAGTCGGCCAGGAATATTTCCCGGCAGGCTTGGTTTACAGTCCTAACGCGGGAGGGTTGGTGAATTCGGCAACTGCCTCCACCCAGAATTTCGGGGCGGGCACGCTCTCGATTACATACACATTTGAATAAAGCCTGAAATCAGAAGTCAAACTCCGTCACTTGACCATCATACAAAATAAAAGGGCCACGAAAACCCCGGCCAGAGTTCCCATGCTCCGGCCACCCTTGAACTTCAAGAAAACAGGAAACTCATCGCCCAGCAAGACCAAGAAACCAGCCACCACCATGTCCGGCGGATCTGTCGGTGATAGCTTGTGGGCCATGAAAACCGCGGAAGCCCCTTTGAGGATATCCAGCAACAGCAAGAGAACTCCCCAGGATGGCCCGGCTGCTTTCCAAACGGCCGTTAAACCGCTTTGGCCACTTCCCTTTTTCCTTGGGTCCATGCCTTTCATTACTTTCAGAAGCAGAAAGCCAATGGGAATAGAGCCAATCAAGTAGGAACCCAGGTAATCGATCAAATCATCCACGGCCCCTCCTTTTCAACTTTATTTAATTAACTTTCTTCAGGGTGTTCTTATCCCGGTGGGCGAATATCTTTTTTTGGCCTTTGATTTTAATTTTCGTGTTCTGATCGTAACTAAAGCTATCGTTACTGATGGTCATCTCCAGGTCAAACCCGACCGTTTGGAACTCACGATCCAGAAAGGGGTTAGAGGCTATCCCAAAGGTCTTCGAGCCCAGCTTCGCGGACAATTTAAAACGCTTGGCATTCAGCGCGACTTTTCCCCCGGCAACCACCGCCATCCCCCGCGGAATAGTGAAGCATTTGAGGACCTCCTTCGCCTTGGAGTCCCATAACCAATAGCCCACCTCGTCATGAAAAGGGTCCGATTCCCCGATTCGGAAAGCCTGTGTGTGATACCGCAACCCGAATAAATGTTGTTCATGGTTATCCACGGGCTTGATCGGCTCAAGAACCATCCTTTCCCGGTACTTGTTCTTCTCGGTTCCCCGGTCGTCCGAGGGGGCGGTGTCATCCCCCGTCACCCCTTCCCAGGTACCCGCCAACGAACGTAAAGGTCCCAAATTTTCAATCATTTTTTCGTCCATGGCTTTCTCTCCGCTTTCGGGAATAACAACTCGAAATAGTTTCGGATCCCGCCTGCGGGCTTAACATAATGGGATTCGGGAGAAAAATCGAGATGTGGAAGTAAAAATTAAAACTCGGATTTGTTAGAAAAATATCGAGATCTGGACGCCGACATTGAGACCGCCCAAATCCACCGTCGCGGGCGCTGTACCGGCAGGGGCGGTTGAACCAGGCAGTAAAACCCCTGCGCTGGTGACAACCGGCACGACGAGGTTTCCGCCGGCGGTTGGGGTAATCACCTTGCCGTCCGCGGTTGGAATGACCGATAACTGAACCGTCTGTCCGGAGGAAGCCGTTCCCGAGGTGCTGGAAACAGTCGAGGTAAAGTTCGACGCGCTCATGAATTGGTATCCTACGAAGGGTGAAATCGCGAACGTGTCCCCCAAATGCCAATCCAGTCCCAATTGGGCTTGCCCGCCAAAACCCATGCTGGTGAAATTACCCTTGGCGGTAGCCGTACCGCTCGGAAAAAAAGCGTTGGCGCTGGTTGAGCTGTAGGAACTCGTGTAATCAATATTCATGGAAGCCAAAAGCACGCCTGCCGCGACGAAAGGCTGGAACGAGCCCGAGCCGATTAAATACCGGATATTTAATCCGCCCCCGATAGCGCTGAATTGGAAGCTGTCAGTGACCGTGACGCCGTCGCCGCTCGTCATGGAGTCATCAGCCGTACCCACAGGAACGATGTACAGTGGCACTCCCAACTCCAAGTTGGGGATAAGCCGGTAAACCGGCTCCAATCCAATATTGGCGCAAAGCGTGGGCACGTGGCCCACGAAATCAAACGTTGGTTCCGTATTAGCTCTTATCGTCGCGGCGGCAGACTGGTTGGCGGTTGCGCTATTCAGGAAGTCGGCCATGTTCAAAAGGCTGATGCCCGGCTCCAGGCGAATTCCCATTTTTTTATTCACCTGGGGGCCCGCCACGCGGGCCGAACTAGCAGAGGCCGAAGCCGCCACTTGCCCATCCACCCATTGTTGATCTTCTGGGGAAAGTCTGGTCTTTAGCTGAGTGACATAGGCTTCCACCGATGGATTCGGCGATTTTTGGTTGCTCAGGGCCAAATTGAGGGCCGCGTTCTTATTGTCCCCCATCATCATGTAGGTCGCGCCAAGGTAATAGTAAGCCTTCGAATCATTGGGATTATCCTGAGTCGCCCTTTGAAGGTAAGGAACGGCGGCGGCATATTGCCTTTGCTGGTAGAGGGCCACACCCTGGTCATAGTAAGCGCTGGCGGCCGGCGCGGCGGCGGCAGGAGCCGTGGCCACGGCGGGAGCAGCCGTGCCAACTTTTGCCTGGAGGGCTTGGATGAATTGGGCAAGCCGGGGGGAAGGAGCGATGACATAGACTTTTTGGTAATCACTTATGGCTTGAGGTAACTGGCCTAGGGAATAGTAGCAATTGGCCCGTCCCTGAAGGGCCGCCGCGTTATTAGGATCGAGGCTGATAGCCGCGCTGTAGTATTGGATGGATTGGGAATAATTCTTGGCGTTGTAAAGCTGAAGACCAGCGGCGGCGTATTCGGCGGATGTGACCGCGTAAGCTGTTCCACTAAGCAGGAAGATAAAAACCAGGGCCGATAACCAGCGGAAATAGATATTGAAACGCATGGTTCATCCTTGAATCAATTTGAGAAGTCATTCATCAAAGATAAAATTCATATACTTCCAGACCCACATTGTAAGCCCAAGCTTGGCACTTTTGTATCTGATAATTGTCATAAACCTTTGGTGTTTAAATCATTTATCAAATGGTATAAATAGTTTCATGACCCCGTCCAATCCCATCTACGAAGTCATTATCCGGGAATCCCACATGGATACCTTTGGTCACATGAACAACTCGGCTTATCTCATCCTGTTTGAGGAAGCCCGTTGGGATTTCATTACCAGGAACGGTTACGGGCTCAAGAAGGTGCAGGAATTACAACAAGGGCCTATCGTTTTGGAACTCAGCATAAAATTTCGGAAGGAAATCACTCTACGGGAGAAGGTCAAAATCACCTTGGAGCTATTGGATTACAAGGGCAAGATCAGTCATTTTAGGCAGGAAATGATCAAGGAAGACGGTTCCGTTGCCACCGAACTCACGCTAACTTTTGGGTTATTCGACCTCAAAACCCGCCGCCTGATTGAGCCCACAGCCGAGTGGAAAAAAGCGATCGGTTTAACTTAAACTTTTATTTCAACCCTTGTCCAATGTGGGTCTCCACAGTGAACAAACTTTTCAGGAATTCCGACCCATTCTTGGCAAAAGAAACTAGTTCACTAGGAACCCCAGCACCACAAGGAGGCCCCAAAGGCAGGCGCCGATCAGGATCAGGCCCACGAAAACCCCGAAGAAGGCCTTGGACGCAAAGGAGCTTTCCAATTGTTTTTGGCTCTCGTCTGAGAGGATGAATAGATCCCCGGACCGGCTTCCCTTGCCCACGCAGATATTTGAAGTGACGCCTTGCGGGGGAACCTCCGGGGGGGAGGAGTCCTCCTCGCAGGTTCCCATCACGAACAGGGTTTCCCCTGGGAGGAAATGGCGCTCGGTGAAGCGCAGGGTTTTCTCGAAGCCGAAGAAGGTTCTCAGGGAAATTTTTTTTTGTTCGAGGAACTCCACCATGGCGGGCGGGACCTCGCTGAACATCCCGGTTTTCAGGGTATAAGCGTCTGGAACGATGACCGTCGACTTTTCAGGCTTGACCAAAACGGTCCCGGTCCCATCCTGGACATAAAAGGAGAAGGCCTTCGAATCCCCCTTTAAGATCGTTTCCCAGTGGGAATTCTTTCCGCTGTTGACATATTGTTCCACTAAGTACTCGTAGTAAACGCAATCTTGGAGGGTGAAAGGGCCCTTGCAAAGTTCCCAATTTACGGCTTGGCCGCTGATCTCCACCAATCCCGGCGCCATGGCCCGGATGGTGGAAGCCGGAATATCCTCCATTAGCCGCTTGGTTCGCAGCTGGACGAAACCCCAAAAGAAAAGAATCACACCCCCAATCAATCCCCCGGCGCAGTAAACGAGGGGTTTTCCCTGGCTCGAGGAGTAAGCGCAGGCCGGTGAAAAACCTGAACCCCAAAAGAGGGCTGCTAGGGGCGTCAAAACCCGCAGTGCCAGAAAAGGTTTCATGGGCGGGAAAGGTCCACTTGGGGTTCCGCCTTCTCCTCGCCGGCGGCCTGGAATAAATCCCGGGGAACCAGTCCCATCAACCCCGCCAGGAGAGCGTCGGGGAACTGGGTGATGTGGGTGTTGTAGTCGGCCACCGAATCGTTATAAAAGGACCGACGGTCCGCGATCTCGCTTTCCAACCCGGAAAGCCTCTTCTGGAGCTGGAGAAAATTGCCCTGGGCCTTCAGGGTCGGGTAATTTTCGGCCACCGCGAAAAGGTTGTTCAAGGAGGAGGTGAGGGACTGGTCGGCCTGGGCCTTCGCGGCCACACCCGACGCCGCCATCGCGGCGGAACGGGCCTGGGTCAGGTCAGTCAAGATTTTCTGTTCGAAATTTTTGATTCCCTGAACCACCGCCACCAGATTGGGCACTTCATCATGGCGCTGTTTCAACAGCACGTCGATATTGGCCCAGGCTTTGTCGGTGTTGACCTTTAGAAGAATGAGGCCGTTATAAACGATGACCATGTAAATCAAAAGGCCGAGGACCAAAAACCCCACAACCACCAGAAAGACAGTCAAACTCACCATTCGAACCTCCTTAAGGGCTTGCAGGACATTATCTTACTTCTGCTTTTTCGAAGGGTGGAAAGGTTGGCCAATCAGGCTCCCCAGATTGGAAAATCTAAACGTACTCAGATTGTCATAATATCGAGTCGTCATTCATTACTCCGCCTCAACACCTGCCCCGGGTATCGCCCTGAGAAACCTTCCTTAGCGGCATAGACCAATTGTCCATTGATTAAAACCATCTTCATACCGGTTGGCTCCAAGTAGGGGGAAACGGCCGTGGCATTATCCTTGATGGTAGCGGGGTCAAAGACTACAACATCTCCCCAGTAGCCTTCTTTCAATAGTCCCCGATCCTTAAGTCCCAAAAGATCTGCGGGTTCTTGGGTCAGACGGTGGATGGCTTCCGAAAGGCGGATCACCCTTTTATCCCTGACATACGTGCCAAGCAAACGTGAAAAAGCCCCCACATCCCTCGGGTGTGGAATGGATCCACTAGAATCCGAACCGAACAACACGTAGGGCGCCTGGATTTTCTTGATCAGCCCCTCTTCAGAAAGCCCGTGGTAGCAAATCTTCACGTCCCCCGCGTTTTCCAGCAAGAGCCCTAAGACAGCGTCCTCTTCCGAAATCTTTCGCCGCCGGGCCAAGTCCTTAACCGTGAAGCCCAGGAAACTCTTGAAAGCCTTGGCGTGGACATGCGTAATCTCAATCTTGTCCCCCCCGCCGTACTCTTGCAGGCGTTTTCGAATGCTGGCCAGCACCAAGTCGGATTTATCATCGTCGTGGTAGTAGGCCCATCGGTCAGCGTCCTTCGGAAGGTAAAGGAATTGGGCCAGCGGGATTTGAACTTCGTTGCCCCAAAAATCGTAAGGGTAGATGGTGGCAAAAACCTTCTCACCTCTTCCCCGGGCATCTTCTAAAAGTTTCAGGCCGCTTTCGGTTTGGTCCCAATTACTGGGAAGTTTAAAGAGAAGATGCTGGATTACGACTGGCACCTTGGCCGTCTCGCCCACACGAAGGGCTTCCTTGATGGCCTCCAAAACGTTCGAACGGTAATTGCGGATATGGGTGTAATAGGCGGCGTGGGGGAATTTCGAAAGCACGGATGCCAGGTTTTCCAGCTCGGCTGGTTCGCACCATTCACCCGGTTCGTAACCCAGACCGCTGGACAAGCCAAAGGCCCCCGCGGCCACGGCCCCTTCCAGGAAAAGTTTCATGATCGCCATTTCCTGGGGGCTGGCTGGTTTTTGCCGGTTCTGCTTCACAAACCAGTCCCGCAGGGTCCCCTGTCCGATTAAAGTTCCCACATTGACCATACTGTGGTGCTTTTGGATTTTGGTGAGGTTCTTGTCCACGTCCAGAACTGAAAAGCCGCAGTTACCCGTCAAGCCGGAGGTTACCCCGCTGTGGATGGCCCTTTCCTGAGCCTCGAGAGTCCATAAAAGGTCGTTATGGCAAAGGAGGTCAATAAAACCCGGAGCTACCACTAGGCCCGTGGCATCCACCGTCTTACTGGCCTTATAAGCCCCCAAATCGCCGATTTTGGCGATTTTTCCGTCCAGGAGGGCCACATCAGCCCGGTAAGGGGGCAGGCCCGTTCCATCGACGATAAGGCCGTTTTTCAGGAGGATGTCGTAGTGGACCTCATCGGCCTGGGCGATCGTGGCGGCGATCAGGGATAGGAGTAGGAACAAATAGTTTTTCAAACACGACTCCATAGAGGACGGTAAAACCCTGAAAGTATAGAAGAGGCTGAAAGGCACTTCAATAAAGCAAAAACTCTTTACACCCTTTGTAGCATGACCAGAAAACCGCCGTCATGTTCGTCGGTCGGCAGGAAGGTCAGGCCAAGGTCGCCCTTCAAAATCTCTGGACGGTCTTCTGGTACCGTTGGAATAACCACGTTCCACTCGGGGTGATCCTTCAAAAAGCTGGTCACAACTTCCTGGTTCTCCTCTTTTTCGAGCGAGCAAGTGCTATAGACCAGGAACCCCTTGGGATAAAGATGGCCATGGGTTTCTTCCAGCAGTCCCCTTTGGGTCACCACGTTGGACGAAATATCCTTGGGGATAAGCCTCCAACGCAAATCAGCCCGGCGGGAAAGGACTCCCGTCCCGCTACAAGGGGCGTCGATCCAAACCAAATCGAATCTCTGGGACGAAGGCAGCTTGGCTACCGGACCGTCATAGACCATTATCTCCTTGAGACCCGTACGCTTGATATTTTCAGAGAGTTTCTCACGCCTATCCGCTGAGGCGTCACTGGCCAGCACCTGGCCCTTATCGCCCAATTTCCAGGCCATGGCGATGGTCTTTCCCCCTGGCGCGGCACAGACGTCCCAGGTCCTTTGGCCCTCTGTCAGGGGTAACATTTCCAGCATGGCCTGTGGCACCCAATCCTGCACAATCCAATCCCCCTGCTGGAAGCTATCCCCGGTAAATAGACCACCTTCATGGCTTCGAAGTCTCATGGTATTAGGCGGCCAGGATTCTGTTGAAACCCGGACATTCTGTTTGCCCAAGTCTTCAGTAACCTTAGCGCCCAGACCCGGCTTCACATGGAGATAAACGGGATGGGGACGATTGTTGGCTTTCAAGATTTCTTCCGCCGGTCCTTCGCCATATTCCTTAATCCATTTTTTAGTCATCCAGGTGGGATGCGAATAACGCAGGGAAAGAGTGTCAACGTCGCTCTCCCCTTTTATTTCAAGGCTAGCTTTCTTGGTCTCGGCGGTCCTCAGGATGGCGTTCACAAAGCCGCTTAGCTTTTCCTGCCCCCCGCTTTTTGCCAGATTGACGGATTCATGGACAGCCGCGTGGGCGGGAACGCGGTCAAGGAACAAGAGTTGGTAAAGGCCCAGACGCAGTGAAATCTTCACTTCAACTGGCAGCTTGTCAAATGGGCTTTGGCAAAGGCCATTCAGGTGGTAATCCAAGAGTCGCTTCTGCCGGGTACAGCCATAGACCAGTTCCCTTAAAAGGGATTCGTCCTCCGGTATCAGGTTGCGGTTGGAAACCAAAACATCCGAAACCTTTGAACCCTTCTCCATGCTATAGAGTGCCTTGGCCGCCCCTAACCGGGCGGGGGATATTTCTTTGGGGTCCCGGCGTGGGCCTTCGGGACGGAAAGGCATAGGGCCACCCGGCCGCGACCCCGGCTTCGGGCTAAGCCTAGGGCGGTCACCCGAACCCGAAGGACGATGCGGTCTGTCACCGGGACGTCCCGGACGGGGAAAGGGTCTTGAAGAACGATGCGGGGGGCGTCCTGAAGATGGGCGGTCACCTGAATGGCTAAATCGTTTGGACGGTCCGGTTTGTGGAACGGGTCTAGCTTCGACCGGCCGGCTCTCCTGAATAGGTTTTTCCGGTTGAGGGGAAACAAAAGCAACGGGCGGACTCGAAATTGGAATTTGGGGAGTTGGCCTTTGCTCTACAACTGGAACTTCTTGAATGGATTTAGTATCTTGAGGCTGTGGCAAAGTGACAACTTTGCGCGGCCTACCTGGGGATTTTCGAACGGGTTTATCTGAAGCAGGACGCTTTTTAACTGAACCAATTGGGCTTTTGGGGCGGCTCGGCTTCTTATTTGACTTGGATTTAACAGCTCTTGGTTTTTTAGGGGGAGGCGTCACGAGAGCGTTTCGCCTTGTTTAAAGTCCGGATGGCCCAGCGTGAAATCAAATGCGCTCATTTTTTTCTTTCCTGGCGGCTGTATTTCAATCAACCTAACCGAGTCAATACCTGCCCCCACTATGACACCCTCTTTGGAAACTTCCAGCACCTCGCCTGGTTTGCCTTTGCGATTGTCCAGGGCCGCTTTATGGATCTTCAAGTCCACCCTCTTCCAGGAAGTCTCGGCTCCCGGCCAGGGACTCAATCCCCTCACCCGGTTAAAAACCCTGGGCGCCGGCGAGTGCCAATCTAAACGGCAGAATTCCCTTTTGATGGAGGGCGCGTAGCTGGCTTTCGACGGATCCTGCGGGGTTCGGGGCGCCTTTCCCTGCCCCAACAACTTTAAGGCTTCCAACAAGCCTTGCGAACCCAGTTTGGCCAGGCGGTCGTGGATTTCCCCCGTCGTTTCTTCCGGCCCAATAGGGGTCGTCTTGACGAGAAGGATATCCCCCTCGTCCATCTTCTCGTTCATGTACATAATGGTCACGCCCGTTTCCTTTTCACCGTTCATGACCGCGTAATGGATGGGCGCGGCCCCCCGGTACTTGGGAAGAATGGACCCATGAATGTTGAGGCAAGCCAGTTTAGGGAGTTGCAGAACGGAAGCGGGAAGAATTTGTCCGTAAGCTACCACCACTGCCACGTCAACGGCCAGGGACTGCAGCCGCTCCAAGGCCTCGGCGGTTTTAATCTTCTCGGGCTGGAAGACCTCAAGGCCCAGTTCCAGAGCCGCTTTTTTGAGCGGCGACGATTTCAGTTCCAGTCCCCGTCCCGCGGGCTTATCCGGCTGGGTCACCACCAGGGCAATGGGATAGCCGGCCAATCGGAGGGCTTCCAGGGCGGGCACGGCAAAATCCGACGTGCCCATAAAAAGGATACGAAGAGACTGGTTCAAAGAAAGCCTTTGCGGAAGGTCGAAGGGATTATAACCGGACTGTTTCTTGGTAGCTCTTCTTGAGCTCGTCCAATTGTTTTTTCAGGAATATGCGTTTCAAGGCTGGGACCTTTTGGATGAAAAGCCGCCCATCCATATGGTCGATCTCGTGTAAAACACAACGGGCCAAGAGGCCTTCATATTCGGAAACCTGCTCTTTACCTTCCAGGTCCTGGTATTTTACCTTAACCTTGAAGGAACGCTCAACTTCCTCACGCACGTCGGGAATGGAAAGACAACCTTCTTCAATGGTCTCCGACCCCTCTTCGTTGACTACCTCCGGGTTGCACATTGCGAGGGATTCTCCCCTCTCTTCCTTGGCGTAGTCCACGTCCATGACCATCAGCCGGGTGAGTTCACCGATTTGGACGGCGGCCAAGCCTACGCCGCTGGCTTCGCGCATGGTTTCAGTCATTTCGACAGCCAGTTGCTTCAATTCGGGGCCGAATTGCGTGACTGGTTTGCTCTTCATTTTGAGCCGGGGATCGGGATAAAGGACAATAGGGCGAATCATCTCAAAAACCTTTCTGGGTTAACCACATCCAAATTATAAGTGCAAAAGCAAAGGGACTCAAGGGTGCCTGGATTTCAGGCCTTTTTCAGTGGGTACTTCCGGATAATTTCTTTAAATTCCCTGGCGACCTTCGCCACCAACAGGGCCCTGACGATCCCTGTAACGACCGCCACCCGGCTGGCCCCGGCCTTTAAAACCTCCTCGACGTTGTGAAGTTTGATGCCGCCTATGGCAAAAAAAGGAATTTTGAACCTGGCGGCGGTTACCAGCCGAACGTAATCCAGGGTCACCGGCGGCACCATGTTTTCCTTGGTCAGGGTGGGATAAACGGGCCCAACGCCAATGTAATCCGCCCTTTCTTTGATGGCCTTCCGGGCCTGGTCCATGCCATGGGTGGAAACCCCGATGATCATGTCCCTGCCCAGGATTTTTCGGGCTTCTAAAGGCGGCAGGTCGTCCTGCCCCAGATGTACTCCATCGGCCTTCGAAAGCAGGGCGATATCGGGCCGGTTATTGACGATGAAAAGGGCTTTGTGTTTCGTTGTCAACCGCCGGACTTCCTTGGCCATGGCCAGCAACTCGGAATCGGTAAGCGAATATTCTCGGAGTTGGACAATATCCACCCCGCCTTTGAGCGCCTGCTCAACGGTTTTGAGAGTGTCGCGGTTTTCGGAAAGTTCCTGGTCAGTGACGAGATAAAGGCGGGCGTTATGAAGCCTTGCCTTTAAGGGTGAAAAGGAAGCCATTGGAAATTAAAAATCTTTTTGAGGAGTCGAAGCCTGCGCATAAAGTTTTTTGGGGATTCGACCAGCCAGGTAGGACAATCGTCCCGCCTCAGTGGCATGACGCATGGCATGGGCCATCTTGAGTGGGTCCTTCGCGTGGGCGATAGCCGTATTAAGAAGTACCGCAACCACACCCAATTCCATGGCGACGGCCACATCGGAAGCCGAACCCACCCCAGCGTCGATTAAAACCGGGCACTTGAGCTTTTCGAGAATGATACGGATGTTGTTGGGATTCAAGACGCCTTGTCCTGATCCAATGGGCGAACCTGCGGGCATAACCGCGTGGGCCCCGGCCTGTTCCAGCTTTTGGGCCATCACCGGGTCATCGGAAGTGTAGGTCATAACCGTGAAGCCTTCCTTCACCAGAGTCTTGGTGGCTTCTAAGGTTGCGATGGGATCCGGCAAGAGGGTTTTCTCGTCAAAGAGAACTTCCAATTTCACAAAATCGGAAATCCCCGTGGCCCTGGCTAAGTGGGCCACTCGGATGGCTTCCTCAGCGCTGTAACAGCCAGCCGTGTTTGGTAAGAGAGTGAACTTCTTGGGGTCAATGTAATCCAGAAGGGTCTTTTCACCCTTGTTATCCAGGTTCACCCGGCGCAGGGCCACGGTCACGATCTGCGTGCCGGAAGCTTCCAGGCACTGGCCCATGAGTTCGTTGGTGGCGTACTTGCCCGTGCCCACCAAAAGCCGGGAGGTAAAAGTCTTGCCGTTAATTTGATAAGTATCTTCGAATTTCACTTGTTCGATAGTCGCAGCCATCAACCGCCTCCAACAAATTGAATCAGTTCTATTTGATCGCCATCGGCAAGCTTGCACTCCGCCCGCCGCTCATTCTGAATAATCTGGCGGTTCACTTCCGCCACAACCGTTTCTTTGCGAACCCCTAATTGACGGATGAGCTCCTCAAGAGTAAGGCCCTCAGAGAATTCTTTATTTTCACCATTGATCAATAACTTCAAGGAGTCCTCGACAAAATATAAATTTAGGAGAGTTATCTTGATTTATCCGCGGAAGGTTTTCAAGAGCGGTTCTTGATTTGCCTCAGTATTTCATTTATCCGCGCTTCCAGTTCGTTTTCCTCGGCGGTGTTCTCCAGGTTCAAGAAGCGGTTCAAGGCGATTCTCGTGATGACGCTTCCCCTTAACCGCTTATCCGCCAACTTGAGTTGTTCCAGAACACGGATTTGGGTGAAGGTCAGTTTGGAACTTTTTTGTTTCCCCTCGATCTTGGGACGGCGCCTGGTGCCCACCGGCATTTGGGCATCGTTCCGCATGGACTTCAGTCTTTCCTCAATGCGGGCGGCCTGGGTTTTTGGGGGGAAATAAGCTTTTTCCGCCGCGGATTTGGAGGTCTGCTCCCGCTGTTGACGGAGGGACTCCAGCCTGCGGATTTGTTTTTCAGCCTCAGTTAAGTGCTTCCCTTGCTCGTCCACGCGCGATCCCCTCTTCATCAAAAACTAAGGGCCATTTTTTTTCCAGCCATGGCCCCAGGAAATAACAGGTCAAACCTACCCCCAAACCCGCCGCCACATCAATGAAATAATGGTACCGCCCATAAATGGTCCCCAGGAACATGGCCATGGTCAGGAAAAGCACCGGAAACCGCATTTTTCCGAAATAAGAATAGGCCATGAAACAGATTACCGCCGCGGCTATGTGGGAGCTGGGAAAGGACCCGCCCGGGAAAGCGTTTTTCTCAACGGCCGCCTGGAGCCAATCCGCCACCCAATATCCCTGTAGGGACTCCCTTAAACCAGGCATGTAAAAGCGGGGGCTTTCGGCCGGGAGGAATATGAAGATGAGATAATGCAGGTAATAAGTAAAGCTGAGGGAAAACATGAAAGTCCGGAAGCGGGAAAGAGGCGCCCGGAAATACAACACCAGGGCCGATAGCGGCATGAGGATGAAATAGAAACTGTAGCCGATGCTGAAAAATTCGTTCAAGAGCCGGGCAGGCGGGTAAAACTGCTGGAAATTCCAAATCCGCGTCCCGATTTTACCGATTTTGTTGTCAACACCCAAAAGCCATTCGTCCAGAGTCCAGTCAAAGTAACCGTGCACCAAAAAACCTATTTCCCGGTAAAAAAACAACATCGCCATCAACGGATAAAACTCGCGCGCAAGCTGGATAACCGGGTTGGAAAAATTCCGGAAGTTCCAAAGTATCACGATGAGGCCCAGCGCGAAAAAAGCGTGATAGCTTAAAAGCTCTGTTTTTTCGTCGGAAGGGATGTCCACGGTCACCACGACCAGGGATATGAGAACCTGATACAACAGCACGAGGGAATCCACCGGTTTAAGCCAGGGTTCCTTCGCCCTTTCCACTTTCGCCGTCGAATAAATCTTTTCCATTTTTCCTACCACGGTTTTAAAACCAGGGTTTCGGGCTCTTTTCCCGAGTTGACCAACTTCCGGGTGTACCGTACCACCTCCCCCGGTGAGTTGTCAGCTTTGATCTTTAAAACGGATATGGAATAAGAGGGTATTTCGTAATCCACCCTCAGGTCCAATCCGGCTTCCACCATTAAATCAGCCTCTTTTCCACTTAATAGGATTTTGGGCCGGTAATAGCGGTCGCCCCTATTCACAATCAGGAGGGTCACATCCTTTGATTTGTTGTCCCGCGAGGCATAAACCGTTATGTCGGGCAGTTGAATCTGGGCTGGAATGGGATCGCCCTTCAGCAATAAACCGAATAGTTTAAAAGCCCAGTCCGAGGGCTGGGGCCCAGCCGGGATAGCCGACGGCCCATCTCCTTTAAATGGTGAATACAAATCCATTCCAAGTTTTTCCTTCGTGGCGATTCCCAGTTGGTCCACCGTCCATAGCGCAGGCCAAAAGCTCCCTGGGCCGGCCGGGTCAACCCCTTTGGCGGGCGGAGCCGTTGGTGCCTTAAGACAGGCAGTCGCCCCCGTTACCACCAAAGGGACAAAAACATCCGAAATGCCGGAAATTTCGTCCCTCAGGTTCCGGAGCAAGGCGGATTCGGACCGAAGGTCAGCCAGCAAAACCTTGGAAGTGCATTGTTCGGGGGTCAAAGCGGCGTAATGATGGAGCGAAACCATGTTCACGATATCCCCGTTGTATTGAAGAAAAGGGGTCAGCCAATCGCTCTCCCCTTCCGTGTATTTCCAGGCCACTTCGGGCCCCAGAACCAGGATGGATGGGTCGGCGGTTTTCATGGCGTTATAGATGACCCGAAAATCGTTGATATAGTCGTAAGCCGAATAGTCAGCGTCCCCGACTTGGGAATCATTCAGGTCCGGCTCATCACCGATCGTCCAAAAACGCACGCCATATTTTTTTTCGACATTGCAATGACGTACCCATCCAGCGATCTGTTCCGGGTTATCCTTCCGAATGGGCACCTCGATCACTGGTTCAGCTCCCAAATCCCGGGCATAAGTCACGAATTTATCCAATACTTCCAATTCAGGTTCTTGTGAACCACCCGTGTTTTCCGTTCCGCAAAGTCGCAAGACATTTAGATGAAGCGTTTTGACCCTGTCTTTCAATCCCGCGGTTGCCGAATCAAACCCGTTTTTCGAGGAGAGACGAATAGCCTGGCCGTAAAAGAATGAGCTCGCTGGAGTACCAGTGCCGTCAAAGCCCCTGGGCAATGGGTTCGAGACGATGGATAAACCAGCCGGCTTGGAAGGCCTTGGACAAAGAGAAGTGGCATAACCATCCAGGCGGCCATAAAACACGGTCTTGTCGTAAGCCCTAATCCACTCA
>Ga0206987_1051_pt1 | contig 25769 bp, 22 predicted proteins | sample Alteio_BWMinCont_11_FD_153281 | JGI IMG/M metagenome (GOLD analysis project Ga0206987, IMG submission 153281) | Enriched cells from forest soil in Barre Woods Harvard Forest LTER site, Petersham, Massachusetts, United States -... | ecosystem: Environmental > Terrestrial > Soil > Temperate forest >... | reverse complement strand
GGCTTGGGAATCGGCTGCCAAGGATACTGTTTGGGGGCCGGTGTTCCTGACTCTGGAACGTGAATCTGGTTGGCCTGATCCGACACCGACTCGAGGAAAGCGGCTTCGGCCGGCTCGGGCTCGGGCGTGGGATCTTTCTCCACTTCAAATGCTGAACTGGACGAGGCCATCGCTACCGGCTGGAGCGGAGGCGCGGAATGAGTCAAGAATGCGGGCTTCGGAGAAACCACCGGAGCGGACACAGGCTGTGACGGGGGCGCATAAGACGGTGACACAATCGAAGAACGTGTCGACGTTTCCGGAGCTTTCCCGGAGGTTTTGTTGGCTTCGTTCTTGCGCAGAAGGCCGCGGGCGACGCGCAGCGTGCCTTTGGACTGCTCCACATTAATAGGTTTGGTGAGCACCAGGTTGGCGCCGATGCGGAACGCCTTGGCGACTCCACTTTGTCCCTCGACCACGGCGACCGAAAGTGACGCCTGGTTGAACTCGGAATTGCGCGCGCTCTTGAACAGCAGCGTGGCATTTTGCTCGTTGTCGCAATCCACCACCACGGCGTCGAAGTGCCCTGCCATCAGCTTCTTAACGGCGGCGAAAGGTTCGTTGCAGGCTTCCACCTGGAATTCCAGATCGCTGAGAACTTGGGTGACGGTCTTGGCGGTTCTCTCGTCGGGACAGAATAAGAGGGCCTTGTAGCTCATAGTGGCATGGTAGGTACCTAGGTGCGGAGCTACAAGTTACGGAGGTCATTGGACTTGCAGGGGGTTAGGGCCTTCAAGCTACGGCAAAGCTGGCCGGTAGATGATTTGGGACCGCGGTAAGGATTCCGGTGTTGCGTTCGAGCATCGGCTGCATCGGTGCGGTACCGAACCTCAATGAGTGAAATGGAGACTTACCATCAATTGGTCCCGAATGGGAAGGACCTTGCGGTCCTGTAAATGGCTTGCAGCTTGTCCCGAGGGCAAGGAACGCTCTGGCCAACAGAATGGTCCCACGCGCGGTGCGGGAGTGGATCGACGCGACGACGATGGAAGAGCCGGAGGCGGCTTAGGTCTTCAGCTCCAGTAACCTCGCGCGGCGAGTCAATAAGTCAACCGGGCACGCAGTGTTCGAGCACTTTCTCTCTATATGCTCGACACTCATTTGGTGCTATGCTTCGTGCCGCCTTTGGAGGCACGTATGAAGGACGCATTTCTGTGCGCGGCGGTAGTAGTTCTAAGTTGTGGTTTCGTGCTCGGGCAGCAGTTCAAGGTTCTCTACGCTTTCAACAGCTATGGCGGATACCCGAGGGGCACGCTGGTGTTCGACCAGTCGGGCAACATTTACGGAACAACGCCATATGGAGGGGACAACTGTCCTTTGGTGGTCAATGAGGGGTGTGGCACAGTGTTTGAGCTGTCGCCGGTGGGCGGTGGATGGACCTACACCCTGTTGTACACCTTTTTGGGAGGCGCGGACGGGGCCTTTCCGTGGGGAGGGCTGGTCATAGACTCAGGAGGAAATCTCTACGGCACCACTGTGCAAGGAGGCTCGGAACAAAGCGGCACAGTCTTTGAGCTGTCTCCACCATTGGCTCCTGGAGGAGCTTGGACTGAGAGCGTCATCCATAGCTTCTGCACAACGTACGGATGTAAGGACGGTTACTTTCCGTATAGCAAGCTCCTCCTTGATCCTAGCGGACGGCTTTACGGAACAACCTCAGCCGGTGGTGACAACACGAATTGCCGCGATGGATGCGGTACTGTATTCCGGTTAGTGCCCCCACCTCTCGAAGGTGGCAAGTGGGTTGAGCACGTTCTTTACACTTTCTGTACCACGCCGAATCGCGGTTTTTGCCCGGACGGTGAAGCTCCGATGATTGGTCTCATTGCGGACGGCTTCGGCAATCTCTACGGAACGACCGAGTACGGAGGAGCGAAAAACGCACACGGGAACGGGGTTCTCTATGAACTTTCGCACAGCTCTGGAGCATGGACAGAAAGTGTCTTACATAGCTTTCCGTCGAACGGCAATTCGGTAGGAGAGCTAGCCCTCGATGCAGAGCGCAGACTATACGGCGCGACAACATTTGAAAATGGCGGGGTATACAGAGATGATCTTCGCAACGGTACTTTTCAAGGCGTTCGTCTGAATCAAGGAGAAACGTTCCCTGCGGGTGGAGTGTTGGTGAACTCAAATCAAAAAGTTCTTTATGGCACCACGACCTTCGGCGCGGGAAGCAACGATTGGGGAACCATCTTCAAGTTTACACCCCCATCGCAGCAGGAGCTTCTCTACACTTTCTCCAATTGCGATTACGGCAGTTGTCCGGGTGGCGGGGAACCGGGAGCATCCTTGATTCAAGACAGTTCCGGCAATCTTTACGGCACTACCATATATGGTGGGAACCCATCCTGTCCGGGATTGCCCGGATTTATTCCCGGTTGTGGTGTCGTGTTCGAGATCACTCCCTGAGCGACTCACTATTTAGTGTCAACTCAGGTGTCCGTTTAGTGTCACGAGTGTCGAAACGTGTCTGAGTTCTCCGCGCGATAAAAGGCCCGATCCGAACCGGGCCTCGCCCCTCGTGCTTACAACTCCGTGGGCGGTCCGTGATGTTCGTATCGAACAACAACCGGCTTGACCGCGCCGAATTCTCGCGTGAGCCGCTCGGCGATCTCGTTCTTGAACGCCTCGTCGGTGTAAGCCTTCCCATTTTCGACAACGCGATCAAGGTGGACCATCTCGGACTTTCGCTTCCCGCCTACTTCATGCGTGTACGAAACTGTCATTCCGACTTTCATATTCTCTCCGCGTGGCGTTGCACGTTGCCGAAAACGAAAAGCTCTATCTCTTCGTCACTAAGCTTCCCCAACCCCAAGAGATCATCAGCCGTGGGTTCGTGCGACGGTGGATTCTGTACTGGACAACTCTCGATTCTCCGGGTATCTCTAAAATCCCGAATCGGACCCTGATGCGCACTCCCATCGCGAGTGGCGCTCCCGCGCGGATTTTGGAAGCCCCCGAAACGACGGCTACGGCGTTTCATTGTGCGACCATTGCAAACAGTGGCTGTGTTCTTAGCCTTATGGACAAGGACCAACTTGTCTTTTACTCCCTGGATCCCCTGAAGGGTCAAGGTGAAGAGCTCGTTCGAACAAAAATCGGCGATCCAGGCAACTGGATGACTTGGGCCCTTTCCCCGGATGCTAAAAGCATTGCCGTTGCGGGCTGCAAGGAACTTAACGATAAAGTTCGTCTGATTGATCTGCAAACTGGTCAGCAACGCGAAGTGCCGACGCAGAGCTTCATTCTAGGAGGCCTTTCGTGGTCGTCTGATGGCGGCGCTCTATATGGCGCGTCGCAGGACGTTGGATTTCATTTTCACTTGCTGCGTCTGGACGTGTCCGGAAAATCTCAGATTCCCTTGAATCGAGATAACTTTCTTGTCAGTCCCGTCGTCTCACCTGACAGCCGTTTCCTCGCGTATGGTCAACAGTCATCAGAAGCTAACATCTACGTTCTGGAAAATTTCTGATCATGGCCCTGACGTCCCCTTGAAGCTGGCCGATGCTGAGGTATGCAAAAGCGGCAGTAGCGCAGGTGAAGTCCGTTGCCGAAGCGAGAATTGTCAATCGTAGGGGGCTGACCAGTGGCTCGGCCTCTGGGATCGGAATGATGATCGCTGATTCGTTCCCCATGAGCCAAATCGTACAAGAACCAGTTTTGATTAGCTGGGAAGTGCTGCACGCACTAATTACGGTGTCCGGTATATTGGAACTGCCCGGAAGATGTCCGTCGATTACCTGTTATGCCGCTGACTGACGTTACGCCATGACTATAATGAACGCAGTCGCAGGAGCCATTCTCGTTGCATTCGGCCTTTTCCTGATTGGTCTTACGGTCGTCGTTTTCGCGAAGCCGGCAGTAGCTGAACGTTTTTTTATGTCATTCGCGAGTTCGGCGCGAGCACACTACACGGAGCAAGTTGTCCGCCTACTGATCGGCACGTCACTCATCATTCGCTCTGGAGCTATGTGGCAACCGAAGGTCTTCTGGTTGGTCGGATGGGCCATCGTCTTATCCTCCTTGGTATTGATCCTTACTCCGTGGCAATGGCACCATCGTTTCGGCGAGGAAGTGCGTCCGATGCTCATTCGTCACATGAAACTGTTTGCGGTGGGGCTATTGGCGTTCGGGGTTTTACTTATCTACGGGTTGTTTACTGCGGTTTCCCCAAATGCGGCATAACGACTTCGCAACGTAGACTTGGCCTACGGGCTGCTGGGATTTTGGACAGATCGGTGGAGCGGGTTTATCGATAGCTGCGGCACAGGCTTTCACTCGTTACGCCGAAGCTGTTGTTAACTGATGATTTCACTCATTGACGATGCTTCCGGGAATTTGAGTCTGCAGGCAGTGGGCGCTTGCAAGCTGACCTTGGCGACAGACAAGCAGAGTTTCAAGGGCGGCTGCGAGTTGAACTTTTATGGTTGTAGCTTGACTCACAGATCACCTTCGGGGAATCGGCAACGCTGGAAGCCATCGAAACGGACCGGCGCAAGCTCGTGGTGCTCGGCCAGGGCGAACTCTCGAGCATGGACGCGGACGGAGGCTCGCGCACATTGCTGGCGAAGCTCGATGCCGACCACATTTGCCGGTGTGGAGAATTCGTGGTTGCCAATGTGCGGAAGGAAGGCCTGCAACATATTGTACGACTGGACAGCGACGGAACCCGCCCACTCAGCCTGGCCAGCGGAGGTCTTTTTTTTCCGACTTGCGCTGGGGATGGCAGATTTGTTTTCTATGTCGATTTCGGCTCCCCACGGCAACGGATCATGCGGGTCCCGATGGAGGGTGGTACGCCGGTTGAAATCGCCAAAGTTCCCGGCGACAGTCTTGACGGAAATCTGGATATTTCAAGTGACGGAAAATTCCTGGCCGTTCCCTGGGAACAATACGCGCCGGCTCCCGGCTTCCAACTGAGTGTTATATCCGCCACCGACGGCACTCTGGTGAAGTCTTTCACAGTCCCGCCCAGTGGAGTGTATGGGGTGGCGCTGCACTGGTCGCCTGACAACTCAGCTTTCCAATACGTTGTGGATCGGAATGGCGTTGACAATCTCTGGCAACAGGATTTAACGGGTGGGGCACCGAAACAACTAACGAAGTTCACTTCGGGCCTGATCTTCTGGTTCAATTGGTCAGGCGATGGCAAACGCCTGTTCCTGACCCGGGGCAGTGTCACCAGTGATGCCGTTCTGCTCAGCCGTCTCCGCTAGTTCAATCCTGCCCGGCGGCGCCATGAGTCACCTCCATAATGTGACCTCCGTCATATCCCGACGGGGGTATCAACCTCCCCTTTTTGACAGAGCGAAAATTCGGAGATTGTGCCATGCAGTGCCTACGGCTGCGAAGTCTCTAACTGGGAGGTTGCGCATATGTACAGCAACGATGTACCCGTATCAGCCGGCAAGATGCTTCTGGTGTCTCCCTCTTCATTAACGATGTATCAACTGGCGAAATCGGCCCACCGCTTCGCCATGTCGGTGCAGGTGTGCACGGAAGTGCGAACTGCACTCGATCTGGTGAACAAGCAAGAATTCGATGCGGTGACGGTGGACCTCAGCCTGGGTCAGCATGCAACTGCGATCCTACGCGAGACCCGGTTGTCTGCCGCGAACCGAACCGTGGTGGCCTTCGCCATCAGCAGCACGCTCGATGAAAGCGCGGCTGCGTTCAGGGCAGGATCGAGTTTTGTGCTGGAAAGACCATTGAGCTTCGACTCCATCCGCCGGACGCTGCACGCGGCGCATGGCCTGATTCTGCGGGAACGGCGCCGGCATTATCGTTGTCCGATTGCTATTCAGGTGGCCATACAGCCGGAAGGAGCGGCGCCGGTGTATGGCGAGGCTTCGGACATCAGCGAAGGCGGGATGGCGCTTCGGCTGCTGACCCCGCTCAGCTCTGGAGCCGAAATGAAGGTGCAATTCACTCTGCCGCGCAGGTCCGAGCCAATCCGAGCCGGGGCCAAGGTGTGCTGGTGCGACGAGAAAGGCCAGACCGGGTTGCACTTTCTGTCGCTGTCGGCACGAGATAGCTCGGAGTTGCAACAGTGGATTGCGGGCGAATTTGAACGGCAGCTGGCGCCGAGCGAAGCTGGAATCTGTAGGATTCCGCCTCCAACCGTGCCGCCGTTGATCGCTCCGGCATGGAGCGAACTGACGTAGTAGGTACAATGCCGTGATGCGCGTGCCGCTTTGGCTGAAGATCGCGTGGAGCGTGTGGGTGCTGGTGTGGGCGCCGGTCTATTGGCGGCAGTACGGAGCGCAGAATTTTCTGTACTTCTGCGATCTGGGAAATATTTTGATCGCAGTGGGACTGTGGCTGGAGAGCCCGCTGATGTTCTCCTGGCAGGCAACGGGGTTGCTGCTTTTTCAGACGCTTTATACGATTGATTTGGCGGGCGCGATTTTCACTGGCCGGCATTTCATCGGTGGCAGCGAGTTCATGTTTGACGCCGGGATTCCGTTGTATGTCCGGCTGTTGAGTTTGTTTCATGTGGTGACACCGCCGGTCTTGTTGTGGCTGGTCCGGAGATTGGGTTATGACTCGCGCGGCTGGGAGTGTGCGACGGCCACGGCGTCGGTGGTGGCGCCGATTTGTTATTTCTGGCGGCGGGGGTTCGATGTGAACTGGGCGCGTGGACCGTTCTTCCATGAACAGCATTTGGTGCCGGGGCCGGTGTATCTGTTGGCGTATTTAGTCGTGGTGCCGGTGGTGGTGTATTGGCCGACGCATGTGTTTTTGAAGTGGTGGGGACGGGTTCGGGAATAGTTGCGCCTCATCGGCGCCTGGCTCGGTATTCGTGAAGAATTGGCACGCCTGAAGGCGTGCCCTGATACGAATCAAAATCCGCAGATACCGTGGGCTGCCCGTGCTGGCGCCCCTACTTTGCCGCCGCCAGGGCATTCTTGGTCGCTTCCAACAAAGCTTCCGGGCCTACCGGCTTGCCGGTGGCATTTTCCATCCAGAGATCGGGAATGACGCGGCCTTCTTTTGCCATGCGTTCGAATTCCGGGCCGATGGCTCCGGCTTTCTTCATCTGCTCTTCGATCTGGAAGGCGATCATGTGGCCAATGGGGTAATCGGGCAGGTAGAGGAACGAGTCGATCATGTGCGAGTAGACGCCGAGCAGCACTACGTCTTTCTGGTGGAAGACCGGTGCGTAGTAGCGGTTCCAGATATCTTTTGCGATTTGCACCGTAGCGTCGTTGAGCTGTTTGGGCGTGGCCTGGGGATGGTCGTACATCCAGTGCCAGACGCCCATATCGACCAGCGCGACACCGGCGATTTCGTAGGTGCCCCAGAAATCGTTGAGAGTTTTTTCAGCTTGTGCTTTCGCATCGGGTGCGGGGAGGCCGAGGAGTTCGAGATCGTGCCCCTGGAAGACAAATGCAAGGGCTTCAGTGAAAGCGGTGTTGGGCACGCCGCTCAGGAGGGTGTAGTCGACTTCGTTCAGGGAGAAAGTTTGCTCGACGTTGTGGCCCATTTCATGCACGGCGATGTTGAAGGCCTTGTAGTTCATGCCGGTTTTTTCGACGCGAGTGCGGAGATGAGCTTTCTCTGAGCGCATCTGCGCGCCCATGGCGTGGCCGGAGCCGCGGGCAGGGTCGACGATGATGTTGGCGGCGACGTACTGAGCTTTTTCGGGCGAGAAACCGAGATGCATCAGCAGATTGGGAATGTCTTTCTGATAAGCCTCGGCCGTCGGATATTTCTTCGCGACCATTTCATCGAGCTGGGCTTCGGTGAACTTGCCGCCGGGACGAAAACCGTTGTACCAGACGTCAAATGGTTCGAGGGGCCGGCCGAGACGGGATTCAATCAGTTTGCCGGTTTGAGCTGCCAGCGGGGAACTTAGAACCTGTTCGAGCATGGCTTTGACGCGGACTTCGGGAATCTCGCGATCTTCGTTGAAGCGGCGGTCGATTAGTGTGGGCGCGGTGGGAGAATACGGGTCTACTTTCTTCGAGGCGGCATAGGTCTTCCACAGCATGGCGTAGCGAGTGTCGGGTTCGCGCGCGTTGGTGAAATTGGTGGCGGGATGCGACGAGTCGGAATCCTTTTCTGCCGCGGGTTTTACTTCGTTGGTGACGGGATTCCAATCGACGTTGGGATTATCAATGACCACCTGGGGAATGGTTTGAGTCACGATTCGTTCCATGACTTGCTGAATGGCGCGCTGCTTGGCCAGGCCGGTTTGCGGGTCAGTGTAGTCGGCTTTGATTTCGTCGCGCAGGTTCCAGTGGCTGAGCAGGCGCATCCTAGGCGGGAAGATCCGCTGGCCCTGGTTATTGACCACGTGATACATCCAGATGTTGTACTGCGAAATGTATTGTCCAGCCTCGGAAGCGGCTTCGGAGAGGGCCAGGTTGACATCGGCGGGAATGCGTTTGTCGAACTGTTGGGCGAGGCGGACCTCGGCCCACTGGCGGCGGCTCCAGGCGGGGCCGTTTTTGAGGCAATCGTCGAGTGTGGCCAGTGGAAAATTGAGCAGCACGGTGAAGGCGAGTTTGTTGTTGAAGAAGTCGTCGCTAACGTGCGCGGAGGGATCGTAGCCGCCGAAGGCCTCGTCGAAGGGAAGGACGCGTCCGCGATCGAGATCGAGTTGCTGGCGGAATTCGCGATTGATTTCGTGCATGTGACCGCCCAGGGTTTCGAGCAAAGATTGGAAGCGGTTGAACATGGTGTCGAGAGTAGTTTGATCGCCGGCGAAGTTGGCGCGGACGAAGTCTTCGAAAGCGGCGGCGTCGCCGTCGTCAGCGCGCCAGAATTCGGCGACTTGATGCAGGCCGCGTTGCGCGCGGGCGTGCTGGGACTCGCCGTATTTCGCGACCAGTTCGGTTTCGAGTTTGGCGGCGGAGGCGTTCATCCACGCGGGTTGGATGGCGGGGCTGGCTTTCGACGACATGGGCATCTCCTGGGCGGCGAGTGACAGGGCCAGACACATTAACAATAGCGAGATTCGGCGCACGCAACCTCCTTGGCTGAGAAGGAAACTAGTATAGCGCCATAAGTGGGGCTATGTCGTTTGAGGTTCTTCCGTGTGAGCCTCTGTGTCCTCTGTGGTTGTGCCTGGAAAAACCTCAACCACAGAGGGCACAGGGGCGAGCGTCATTTCTTCGGGCGGTGGACGTGGGTGCTGGCGCCGAAGAAAACTTCGGCCGACTCCATGACGGTTTCGGAAAGTGTGGGGTGGGGATGGATGGTGAGCGCGATGTCTTTGGCGACTGCGCTCATTTCGATGGCGAGAACGCCTTCAGCGATGAGCTCGCCGGCGCCGGCGCCAACGATACCCATGCCCAGCACGCGCTCGGTTTGCGGATCGATGATCAATTTGGTCATGCCCTCGGTGCGGTCGAGGGTCATGGCGCGGCCGGATGCGCCCCAGGGAAACTTGGCTACTTTGATCTCGCGATTTTCTTTTTGTGCCTGGGTTTCGGTCAGGCCGGCCCATGCGATTTCGGGATCGGTGAAAATGACCGCGGGAATGGCGTTGGGCTCGAAAGCGACTTTGTGTCCGGCGATGGCTTCGACGGCGGTGCGTCCTTCATGCGAAGCTTTGTGGGCCAGCATGGGTTCGCCGACTACGTCTCCGATGGCGTAGATGGCGGGGTCGTTGGTTTGCAGTTGCTTGTTGACCTGGATGAATCCGCGGGGGCCGAGGTTGACTTGGGTTTTGTCGAGGCCGTGGATTTCGGAATTGGGTTTGCGGCCGACTGAGACCAGAACTTTGTCGAAGATTATCTCGCGCTCTTTGACGTCGGGACCGTCGAAGGTCACGCGGAGGCCGGCGGATTCTTCTTTTATTCCGGCGACCGTGGTGTTGAGCATGATGGAGGCGAAGATTTTCTCCAGGCGTTTGTGCAGGGGAAGGACGAGATCGCGGTCGGCTCCGGGTAAGAGGCCGGGGAGCATTTCGACCACCGACACTTTCGATCCCAGCGCGGCATAGACGGTGCCGAGTTCAAGGCCGATGTATCCGCCGCCGACTACGAGAAGGGTGCTGGGGACATCGGCGAGGTCGAGAGCGGAAGTGGAATCGAGCATGCGCGGAGTGTCGAGCTTGAGAGTGGGGACAATTGCCGGGCGCGAGCCGGTGGCGATGATGATGCGATCGAAGGCGCGGGATTCGTCGTCGGCGTTGGCGCCGGTGATGCGAAGCGTAGTTGAGTTGTCAAACGATGCCCGGCCCTGGACGTATTCGACTTTGCGTTGCTTCGAGAGCTGGCCGAGACCGCCGGTAAGTTTCTTGACTACGCTTTCCTTCCAGGAGCGGAGGCGGGCGAGGTCAATCTGCGGGGCGGCGAAGTCGATGCCCCAATCTTTGGCGTGACGGGATTCGTCGATCAGCTTGGCGACGTGGAGGAGAGCTTTGGAGGGGATGCAGCCGCGGTAGAGGCAGACGCCTCCGGGGTTCGGCTCGGGATCGATGAGCGTGACTTTCATGCCCAGGTCGGCGGCGAGGAAGGCTGCAGCGTAGCCGCCGGGTCCGGCGCCGATTACTGCGATGCTTAGATTTGGAGTATCTGCCATCAAGAATCATTCACCACAGAGGCACAGAAGAAATTCTCTTATCCCTGAACCGACAACAAGAATGGCTGCTCGAAGGCTTCGGCGATCCAGCGCAGGAAACGGGCGGCGTCGGCACCGTCGATGAGTCTGTGGTCATAAGACAAAGACAGCGGCAACACCAGGCGCGGCTCGAACTTACCGCTGATAAAAACCGGCTGCATGCTGGAACGCGACAGCCCGAGAATGGCTACTTCGGGATGATTGACTATGGGCGAGAATCCGGTGCCGCCGATGCCGCCGAGGTTGGTAATGGTGAAAGTCCCGCCTTGCATTTCGTCGGGCGACAGCTTTTTCTCGCGGGCCTTGACAGAAAGCTGAGTTAGTTCGGTGGCGAGTTCGACGATGTTTTTCTTGTCTACGTCGCGGATGACCGGCACCAGCAAGCCGCGATCGGTGTCCACGGCGACGCCAATATTGATGTATTGCTTGTAGACGATTTCTTCTTTTGCCATGTCGATGCTGGCGTTGAACTGGGGAAAGATCTTGAGCGCGGAGGCGCAAACTTTGAGGGCGATGGCGGTGACCGTCATCTTGCCGCCGGCTTCCTGAGCTTTGGGGGCAAATTTGGCGCGCAACTGCTCGAGTTCGGTGATGTCGGCGTGGTCCTGCTGAGTGACGTGGGGGATCGTTGTCCAGGCCTGCCACAAGTGTTCGGCAGTCTTGCGGCGCACGCCGCGAATGGAGACACGTTCGATCTTTCCCCACTTGGTGAAGTCGGGGAGTTCGGGTTGAGCGAATTGAGTTCCGCGAGAGGATGCCGCGGCTGAAGCCAGCAACGATTTGGAATAGCTCTTGACGTCGTCTTCGCTGATGCGGCCGCCGGGGCCGGAGCCTTTGACGCCATGAATATCAATGCCGAGTTCCCGCGCCAGCCGGCGGATGTGGGGGGCGGCGGGCACCGGTTCACCGTGGTCGCTGCCGGCAACTTTGCCAAGCTGTTCAGGCATGGCGAATGATGGCGGCAAAGGGCGTGGCTTGTCGGGTGGGAGCGCCTGTTCTTCAGTCTTGCCTTCAGCCTGGATGGCGGCCTGGAAAGTCTGACGAGCGGCAGTTTGTTCTGAGAAGTGTTCTACGGGAGCGTGCTTGGGCTTTTCTGGTTGTGCGGCTGCGCCACCTTCAAGAGTAAAGATAACCTGACCGACTTTTACTTTTTCGCCCTGCTTGACGAGAACGTCTTTCACCACTCCGGTGACCGAAGAAGGAACTTCGACGACGGCTTTGTCGGTTTCGAGTTCCATCACCGGCTGACCTTCGGAGACTTTGGTCCCGGGAAAAATCATTAGCCGGACCAGATCGCCCTGATCGATGTTCTCGCCGAGTTCGGGAAGTTTGAATTCGGTGGGAGCGGAGGTGTCGCTCGCGCGCCGGGCTGGGGCAGGGGCGGCGGCGGCTTGAACTGCGGGAGCCGATGCGGGCGTCGTTGTTGGCGTTTGTTTTGCGCGTGTGGGTTGTGCGGCGCTGCCGGCGCCGTTATCCACGGTGAAGATCACCTGGCCGACTTTGACTTTTTGTCCTTCTTTTACGCGGATCTCTTTTACCGTGCCCGTCACCGACGAAGGCACTTCGACCACGGCCTTGTCGGTTTCGAGTTCCATCACGGGCTGGCCTTCGGTGATGGTCGAGCCGGGCGAAATCATCAGGCGGACCAAGTCTCCCTGGTCGATATTTTCGCCGAGCTCCGGTAGTTTGAATTCAGTCAATGCTTGCTCCCTTTGATGCCGCCTCAAGCCAGAGATCTCTTTCGCCTCTCCGGGGCTGGGTCATTTGACACCGTGAACCCACGGCTTACGCCGTGGGCTTTATTCTTGCGCCGCTCTGCGGCTGTTGATGTTCCAGCGCAATCCGCTAGCTAAACGCCGGGTTCGGTTTCTCCGGATCGATGCCGAGGTCACGGACCGCTTTCTGCGCTTCTTCAGGGGCGATAAGTTTTTCCGTGGCCAGGGCGTTCAACGTAGCCAGCACGATGTGTTTGGCGTCGACCTCGAAGAAATTGCGCAGCGAGGCGCGATTCTCGCTGCGACCGAAACCGTCCGTACCCAGGGCGACCAGCGGTCCCGGCACCCAGCGGGCGATGGATTCCGGCAGAATCTTCATGTTGTCGGACGCGGCCACAAACACGCCTTTCGCATCTTTCAGACATTGGCTCACAAACGGCACCTGTGGCGGTTGGCCGGGGTGAAGCATATTCCAGCGGTCGCAGTGGTTGGCCTCGCGATACAGGCGCTTGTAACTGGTGACGCTCCAAACATCTGCAGCCACGTTGTATTTCTCTTCCAGAATCTGCTGGGCCTTGAGCACTTCGTACATAATGGCTCCGCTGCCGAAAAGCTGAGCCTTTAACTTTGGGTCTTTCTTCTCGGATGCCTTAAAGCGATACAAACCACGGAGAATGCCATCACGCACACCCTCGCCGTGCGGCATTTCGGGCATGGGAAGCGGCTCGTTGGTGACTGTCAGATAATAAAAAACTGATTCCTGGTCGATGTACATGCGTTTGATGCCGTCCTGAATGATGACGGCGATCTCGTAGGCGAAGGCAGGATCATAAGAAAGAATGTTGGGGACAGCGAGCGCCAGCACGTGGCTGTGGCCATCCTGGTGTTGCAGGCCTTCGCCGGCCAGGGTGGTGCGGCCGGCGGTGCCTCCGATCAGGAAGCCGCGGGTACGCATGTCGGCGGCGGCCCAAATCAGGTCTCCGATGCGCTGGAAACCGAACATCGAATAATAAATAAAGAAGGGGATGGTGTTGATGCCGTGCGTGGCGTAAGCGGTGCCAGCGGCGATAAACGAGCACATGGAACCGGCTTCGGTTATGCCTTCTTCGAGAATCTGGCCGTTGAGCGCTTCTTTGTAGTAGAGCAGCGTGTCCATGTCAACGGGTTCGTAGAGCTGGCCGACGCTGGAGTAGATGCCGACCTGGCGGAACAGAGCTTCCATGCCGAAGGTGCGGGCCTCGTCGGGAATGATGGGGACGATGAGTTTGCCGATTTGCGGATCGCGCAAGAGCTTCCCGAGAAGACGCACGAACACCATGGTGGTAGAGGCATCGCGGCCTTCGGTGCCTTTGTGAAATTCTTCGAAGTGCGATTCCCATCCGGAAGGGATGGGCTGAGAGCGTACTTTCCGCTCGGGCAAATATCCGCCCAACTGCTTGCGTCGTTCTTGCATGTAGCGGACTTCGGGACTGTCGTCGGACGGACGATAGAAAGGCGCATCGTGCAGCTCATCGTCGGGGATGGGAATACCGAAACGCGAGCGGAACATGCGGAGTTCGTCGTCATTCAGCTTTTTCTGCTGGTGAGTGATGTTCTTACCTTCGCCGGCTTCACCCAAGCCATAACCTTTAATAGTTTTCGCTAGGACGATGGTGGGCGAGCCCTGGTGCTCGACCGCTGCTTTGAACGCGGCGTGCACCTTGATGGGGTCGTGGCCGCCGAGGCGCATGCGGGCCAGTTGCTCGTCGGAGAGATGGTCGACCATCTTGAGCAGACGAGGGTCGGTGCCGAAGAAGTTGTGACGGAAATAGGCTCCGCTCTCGACGAAGTACTTTTGATACTGGCCGTCGCTGATTTCGCCCATGCGCTTGACCAGGATTCCGTCACGATCATTGCGCAGCAGGCTGTCCCAATCAGTGCCCCAGATGCACTTGATGACGTTCCATCCGGCGCCGCGGAAAATGGCTTCCAGTTCCTGAATGATTTTGCCATTGCCGCGCACTGGGCCATCGAGGCGTTGCAGGTTGCAATTGACGACAAAGATGAGATTGTCCAGGCGTTCGCGGGAAGCGAGAGTGATGGAACCGAGCGATTCGGGTTCGTCCATTTCGCCGTCGCCGAGGAAGGCCCAGACTTTACCGCCGGTAGTTTGTTTCAGGCCACGGTTCTCGAGATAGCGCATGAACCGTGCCTGGTAAATGGCCTGGATGGGGCCGAGACCCATCGAAACAGTTGGAAACTCCCAGAAATTCGGCATCAGCCAGGGGTGCGGATAAGAGGAGAGACCGCCTTCGGGTTTCAGTTCGCGGCGAAAATTCTCCAGCTTTTGTTTGGGAATGCGGCCTTCAAGATAGGCGCGGGCATAGATTCCGGGGGCGGCGTGTCCTTGAAAATAGACGAGATCGCGATCGCCGCTTTCGGTTCGCGCATGCAGGAAGTGGTTGAAAGCGACTTCATATAACGTGGCGGCTGAAGCGTAAGTCGAAATGTGCCCGCCGATGCCTTCCTGAAGTTTATTTGCCCGGACTACCATGGCCAGTGCATTCCAGCGGACCAGGCTCTTGATGCGGCGCTCCATTTCCTGGCTGCCGGGGAAGGGAGGTTGCTGAATGGCAGAAATCGTATTTGTGTAAGGCGTGGTTGCGGTGAACGGCAGGTTCACGCCTGCGGCGCGTTTGGCATGCAGAGAAAGCTGTTGCAGCAGACGTCCGGCACGTTCCGGGCCGCCTTTGGACAAGACATAATCCAGGGAATCCAGCCATTCGCGGGTTTCAAGGACCTCTAGTCCGTCAGTTTGGGTCTCAGGCACAGCTATTTCTCCGTCTGGTGGGAACCTTCCATCATAGACAATTGCGGGGATTTTTGCTGGCACTGCGGGGTTGAAACTTCGCACGCCGCGCAGGACAATAGCTAAACGGGAATCCGTTCCCAATTGCAAAGCATCTGAAGCACGGAGGCAGCGGTTCCGATAGTGCCCCCGCACAAGACTCTTGTAGGGACGGCAGTAGCTGCCGCCAGACCGAGCATCGAAGGGTAGCCCAGCCGTTGCCCGCGTTCCCATTTTGAAAAAGAGGAGACTCCCCATGTCGAAAAGAATTGCTTCCAAGCCGCCGTCACGCGTTAGCGCCCAGCCCCGAATTCATCAAAGGGCAAACGCAATCCAGGAATACGGCACGGTCACGCATGCTCTGCCGTTGGTACTGGAAGAGCCGGTGCGGCTCGAAATGACCGAAAAACTGAACCAATTGTTGGCGGACACCATGACCCTGCGTGATCTCTACAAGAAATGCCATTGGCAGGTTGCGGGGCCGACTTTCTATCAACTGCATTTGCTCTTCGACAAGCATTTCGGCGAGCAGGACGAACTGGTGGACACCATCGCTGAACGGATTCAGTTGCTGGGCGGTATAAGTATCGCCATGGCACATGACGTGGCGGAGCTAACCCAGATTGAGCGTCCGCCGCGAGGCAGGGAAGAGGTTCCGGTGCAACTGTCGCGCTTGCTGGACGCGCATCAGGTGATCATCGGGGAGTGCCGGGAGTTAGCGGAGCGGGCATCCAAGCTGGGAGACGACGGAACCAACGATCTGGCGGTGAGCGATGTGCTGCGGACCAACGAGCTGCAGTCATGGTTCGTCAGCGAGCATCTGGTGAATATGCCGCTGGTGGAAGCGGTGCAGAACTCTGCGGCGGCCGACTGACGCCGGCAAGCATGGAGTTCAGAGCGCTGCGGAAATCTTGCCGGTGGGATACTGCAAGCCGAGCAGCACGACCTGCCGGGTCATGAGTTCGTAGCTTTCGGCAACTGGCGCCGGCGAGACGCGGCGCCCCGGGAAAACCATCGCCAGGTAGAGCTTGGGGGTCGCCCGCAAGGCATAACTGCGCAAACGGATGGCGTTGTCGATGAGCTTGGCCGCAGCCTGGGCGGTGGCGGGATCGGGGCTGCGGCGTGCGGCTTCAGCGAAGCGAATTAGCACCCCCGCATTGAAAGCGGCGGTCTTAATATACTCCACGGCTGCCTGCAAGCGTTCACGCTGAATGCGACGAAACTCTGCCGGGACCAGTTTCGAGCGCAGATACTCTTCTTCGGCAGGATCCATGAGGTTGCAGAAGGCACGGAGATCGACGGAGCGGATCTGGTCGATCTCCGGCGTGGTTCCATGGCCTCTGCTGAGACGAATGATGACGGGAACACTCAAGGCCAAAACGGCGAGGATGATGGAGATGGTCATGACTGTAGCAACCGTTCCAACTCCTGGTTCCAAGTTTCGAGGTCATGCTCGGGCAAGGTCGGGTCCGTCGGCGGAGTTTGCTCCGGCGCCAGCATGTAGAACAACCATACCAGCACGGCGATGAGATTGCCGGATTCGTTCGCCAATCTGAGTACGTACTCACTCCGATGCAAAGCAGCGGTCCCAAGCTGGGACATAATCGCATTGACCGCGAGGCTGGAACTGGTGGAAATACCCAGCCCCAGGGCGATACCAAAAGCTCGACTGCGCCACGATAAGCGAAAATAACTACAGAAAAGGAACAGGAAAACCAACTGTCCGCATTGCAACATGCGGGCGGAGCGCTGGATGACCGAGGAGAACGAAGTCCAATACCTAACGCCGGACCCCGGGGCGAGCCAGGCAAGAGCTAGAACTGCGGCCAAGACAACAAGCGTGCTGGCGCGGAACGCGGTGCTTCCCAGATCTCTAACTGCCGGGTAAGGGCGGAGTCTTTGGACAAACATCTGATAGATGATTGCGAAGGCCAGCGTGGCCTCTACTGCAATGGTGATGGCCACGCCGATGAAAAACTGTTTCCCACTAACAAAGAGAGCATAGTTCATAGCGAGGATCGTCACGCCGGCCAGGGCGATCCAACCGCTGTGAACTGCAAAGAGCAGGAAGTTCTTATAAAGATGACGTCTAATTACCACTAAGAACAACACGAGCGAGAGCGCGACCCGAGCGAACCATACTATGTGCCAAACCAGGAAGAAGGACAACATAGGGCTACCGCGTTGAATCATAGCTCTTTCCGCGGTAGCCCACAAGAATTTCTCAAGCACGGACTACCGGCTCAGCCCGACCACCAGGCCGAGGCCTGGCTTCTGGCATCCGGTAGTGGGGTCGCAGATGGGTAGGGGCTCATCAGCCCACAGAGTGGTTGGAACAGTAAGAGAGGCGAGAAACAACAGGGAGGCGAACCACAACAGAGTTTTTTTCACGGCGTAATCTCCTTTTCAGGTGAATTGCGCCGTGATAATGTGTTAACCGAAGCCGTTCGATTTACGGGGCTTGGATAATTTCAGCGTTCGGAAAACGTAACTGCCATGACCCTCGTTTCAGCATTGGAAGACCTGCACGAAACCACCCTCCGAGCCATCACCGGATGCTTGCGCAAGTTGGAGTATGTGGCGGGACTACGGAACCAGACCGGGACTTACACACACTGGGGATTGGTTCGGGTTTACGGGGAAGGAACTGCGGAAAGAGCGCTGGGGCAGGCCCATCGCGAGCTGCTTTCAGAAGTGCTGTCGACTCCGCTGCGGAACCTGGAAGAAGACGCGAGGCGGTCGAGTGAGTTGGCGGGGGTTCCAGCGAAGCTGTACGTGGAACAGCTTTCCGGCGGGCAACTCTTGCCACCGAGCCCAGGGGCGGGTTCGGCGCGGCATCTTAGTTCAATGCTTCATGCGCTTTCGAGTTTATTGCCGCATCAAACACCGGGCGCCATTCCCCCAGCTTGATGGCCACGCCCACCACTTGACCGATGACTTCCGCCTGCTGGGGATAGCGTAAAGCGCGAGCCGCAACCGGCGACATGGGATGCGGTTGCAGGATGATCTCTTCCTTAGTCAAGGTGCACCAGCAGCAGACGTGCCCACTGCGGGTTTCCACGAAGTAAATGGGACGCTCGTATTCGGATCTCCAGCCGCCCTCCACGACTTTGTTTCTGGATTCATCCACTTGCACAAAACTGCCTGGGGGAAGAATGGGATACATGGTCAGATCTTCGCTGCCAATGTAGCCATAGGTGTACTGGTGGGACGCGAACTGGGCCAGGTAGGCGAGCGGAACCAGTCCCCACTGTTCGACCATGCGTCCAAAGTTGACGGTGCGGCGGGGGTCGAAACTGGGGTCCAACCTGAGCGGCACTTGTACCGCCGAGAGGTTGGCCAGGGCCTCAGATACGTGAGACTTCGGGGGCATTACAAAGTCCAGATCAAAGGCCATTCCGTTGAGGTCCACGCCAAACCAGGACATAAGCTCACGGATGTCCTGGCGGTAGATGGCGGCGAAGGAATACAAACGGAAGATGCTGGGCACGACGCCTTTTGTTTCGATATCGGAAAGCCGGCTGGGAGGGATGGCGAACTCATCATTTCCATGTTTCTGCGCGATGCGAGCACTGGCGTTCTCGACGTCTCGCATCGTCAAACCGAGTTGCTCGCGAAGCAACCTCAGACTCTGTCCACCCGGACACATACTGTCCCCCTTGCCTGGCTAAAAACAGCTGCAATAGTAGTAAGTTAGACATCGGACGCTGGGTGAACCGTGCCAGTGACGGCGCTACACGCGTCGATTTTCCACCGTCTCAATCCCGGCTTTTCGTCAATGGTTTTGTTCCGGTTTCGTAACAGGCCGCAAAATTCGCATCATACTCCGATGCGTCATTTCCCGAATTGGGAATGAATTGCCGCGGATCATCAGTCTTAGAAAACCAGGAAACGCAACTTGCCGGAACGAAGGCCACTCAAAGCCGGGTAAAGAGTACCAGACCAAGCCTCATCGCTGCCAGGCGATTATTAGCAGGACGAGCGGCAGATAAATAACCGAGGCGTGCACCACGCGGCTGGCCAAGGTCTTAGAAGCGGACTTAGTCAGCCGAGCCACGTGGTAGAGCAGGAATACGCCTGCCGACAGCATGGCAGCCAGATAGGGGAATCCGGCACGAACCGTTGGCAGTAGGGTGGTGAGCACCAAGACTATGCTGAAGCCTAGGATTTCGGCGCGGGTGAAGCGCGAGTCGACATCGAAGCGGGGCAGCATGCGGTAGCCGGCACGGTCGTAATCGTCCTGATACATCAATGCGATAGCAAGAAAATGGGGGAACTGCCAAAGGAAAAGAATGGCGAACAGGAACCACGCCGCGGGGTCGATGCGTCCGGAGGCCGCGGCCCAACCGATCAAAGTGGGCATGGCTCCGGGAAATGCGCCCAGCAAGGTACACAACGGCGTGATGCGCTTAAGGGGCGTGTAAACAAGGAGATATGAGAGCAGTGTGGAAACTGCCAAAAGGGCTGCCAGAGGGTTAATCATCACCGCCAGGTATAGTCCCCCGACGGTACTGAGGATGCAGCCGAACCAGAAGGCTTCGCGGGTGCTGAGACGGCCGGAGGGCAGGGGGCGGGACGCAGTGCGGCGCATTTTGCCGTCCCATACCCGCTCCATCCATTGATTCAGGGTTGCCGTGCCGCTGGCTACCAGCAGAGTGCCCAAAAGCGTGTTCACCAACCTAATCACGTTGAGCGAGCCGCGGGTGCCCAGATAGTAGCCGGCTGACGTGGTCATCAGAATCAGCAGGTTCACCTCGGGTTTGGTCAGGGTGTAGTAATCGCGGAGCTTGTCCTTAAGGCTTGGCCTGGCGATGGAGTGCGACAAGGGACTTGCGGAAGTGACCATGTTAATGCAGAACCGGATTCCGCTCGGCCGTGCTGAAATAATTGTCTGGCAGCGGAAGCGGGTTGAGTATAGCAGAGCGGCACGCTTGGGGGACGCAATGTCGTCAACTTGCGGGCTGTGAACTTTTCTACGCTAACTCCAATTCAATCTTCTTCGCAGCTGGATCCAGCCTGGTGATCCGAAAACTGCGAATCTGTCCAGGGCTGACGGGTTCCGGCTTCGATGCGGTAGCTCCCGCACCACCTTTCCAGCGTGCATTCAGCATAGAACTCAGCGATGCCAAGTCCGCTTTGGATTCAACGGGCGCCTTTTCCTTCGTTGGACTCTCTGCCGGAATTCGGCATATCGCATGGATGCCTTCCCCCAGTTCCACACGCGCTTCTGCACCCGAGATCTCGATCACGCGGCCTGAAACCACACTGCCTTTCTGCCGTTCCGCAATGTATTCTTCAATGCTGGTCGGGATCAACTGCTTCATCCCCAGCTTCAGACGGCGCTTCTCGGTATCGACTTCCAGCACCTGCGCTTTCACCGATTGCCCGACCTTCAGCATGTCCTGCGGGTGATTGATGCGCTTCTCGGCGCTCATGTCGCTGATGTGAATCATGCCTTCGATGCCTTCGGAGAGTTGAACGAAAGCGCCGAATTTGGTGAGGCTGGTGACTGGACCTTCGACCGCCGAACCCACGGCGAACTTCGTTACTACGTCGGCCCAGGGATCACCGAGCGCCTGCTTCAGACCCAAAGAGATACGGCGCTCATCCGCTTTAATGCCCAGAATCACGGCTTCGACGGTCTCGCCGGGTTTAACCAGGTCGCTGGGCGCCTTCACCTTCTTTACCCACGACATTTCCGAGATGTGGATCAAGCCTTCAATCCCAGGCTCGAGTTCCACAAACGCGCCGAAGTCCATTACGCGGGTAACGGTGCCGCGGACTCGGTCGCCCGGCATGTATTTTGCTGGCGCCGTCTCCCACGGATCCGGCTCAAGCTGCTTCATGCCGACGGAAATGCGACGCTTCTCGGCATCAATCTTGAGAATCTTGACATCGACCTCTTGCCCGACCGAAAGCACGTCTGCCGGCTTGTTGACACGGCTTCGAGATATATCGCTGATGTGCAGTAGCGCGTCTACGCCGCCAATATCGACGAAAGCGCCGTAATCGGTGAGGCTGCGAACCGTGCCATGCACGGTTGCGCCTTCCTTAACCTCGGAGTACAGGCGCCCTTTCGCTGCGCGCTCTTCTTCTTCGGTGACAACGCGGCGATCCACGACCACGTCTTCGTCCGCCTCGTCGAGCCTGGTGATGCGGCAGCGGATCTCCTGTTCGACCAACTTCGCCATTTCCGCCGCGTCGCGTACTCCGCTGCGTGATGACGGCATGAACGCGCGCACGCCTACGTCGACGCTCAGGCCGCCTTTGACCACTCCTGTTACGGTGCCCACGATCGTCGTCTTCTCGTCAAATGCCTTCTTCAGTGATGCCCAGTCCGTTGGGCGCTCGATCTTGCCAAGAGAGAGCTCGTAGTAGCCTTCGGGATCGCGGCCTTTGATGGAGACCAACAGCTTATCGCCGGGCTTCACTGGTTCTTTGGCGCTTTGAAACGCTGTCAGGGGCAGGATGCCTTCGGTCTTGAAACCGATGTCGACGAGGACTGAATCGGCGGTGACGGCAATCACTGTGCCTTCGCGGCCTTTTCCGGCTTCCGCAGGCTTCCGCGACTTGCTCTTCTCGAACTGCGAGAGAAGGTCTTTGAAGGACTCGTTGGGTTCGTTGATAGGTTGGGATTCAGCAGTGTCGGGATTGGGCATGAAAGGGTTAAGGCCTCAGGTAGAGATGGTCTAATTAGGATAACAGTTTGGGAGGGTTGGGAGGCGTGCGGGTGGGTCGAGCCGACGCATAGAGGGGCTTTGTGCGCACCTCGGCCGGCAGTCATCTTGGGTCGTTGTCCGCTTCCGCGGACAACGACCCAAGGATCGGTTAGGGTGTGAAAAGGAAGCCGTGAGCCACGCCGGCAGAGTCAACATATTCTCCGTCGATCTTGTTCGTCGGGCCGTTGCTGGATGGGATCGTGCCCTGGCCGCTGCCAGTGCCGGCACCGGGAACGTTGCCAGTCGCAATGCTGCCGTTCGGACTGCGTTGGAAGCCGTGATTGACACCGTTTGCGTCAATGTATTGTCCGACAATCGCTCCTGCGGCATTGACGTTCTCGGGCTCGGTGCCTTGACCGCTGCCAGTGCCTGCTCCGGCGACGTTGAAGTCTGTGATGGTGCCCCCCGCAGCCCGCACGAAGCCGTGATCGGTGCCGTTCGAGTCAAGGTATATTCCCGAAATCGTCCCGGTGTCGTTGATGCCCGAGGTCTCGGTGCCCTGGCCGCTGAGGTTGCCTGCGCCCGGAGCCTCGAAGGAAGTGAAGGTGCCGTCGGCAGCCCGCACGTAGCCGTGATAGACACTGCTGGAGTCCAAGTAGTTTCCGGTGATCGCGCCTGCCGTGTTAATACAATCGACGCCACCCACTAATGTGCCCTGGCCGCTGCCACTGCCTGCTCCGGGTGCATCGAAAGTGGTGATGGTTCCGTTGGTGGCACGCACAAAGCCGTGATAGGAACCGCTCGCGTCAATGTAGTAACCGGCAACCGTGCCGCCATCGTTGATGTTGGCGGCAATTGTGTTGGCGGCTCCCGGCGCTTCGAAGGTTGAGAAACTACCGTTGGTGGCAAGCACGTAGCCGTGAAATACACTGCTCGCGTCAATGTAGTATCCGGCGATCACGCCGGTCTTGTTTATGCTGTAGGCCAATGTGCCCTGGCCCGCGCCGGTGCCCGCGCCGGGAGCGTTGATGGCGGTTATAGTGCCGTTTGTAGTGCGCACAAAACCGTGATCAGCGCCATTTCTGTCTACGTAGTATCCGGCCACCACGCCGCCGGAATTGATGGAAAGCGGAATGGTACCCTGGCCGGAGCCTGTACCGGCGCCCGGAGCGTTGAATTTGATGAGGCTGGCTGCGTTCGCGGAAACGGTCAACGCCAGCGCGCAGACGATCAGGCAAAGTGTCGTTTTCTGTGTCGTTATTCTTGATGGTTTCGCAAGAGTTGGGCTGGTCATGATTCTTCACCTCGTTTTTAGAAGTCCGGTCTAAGCAGACTTCTTGACTTCAAAAACGGCACAATTCTACACCTACTCTTGGCTGTTGGCGCACTGTTCGGGGATTTTCAGGATTCGTCCGTATTCACGGTCTGGCACGCTAGAAGGGGATGGCCGTGGGGTTTTTCGCCGGCGAGAAAAGTTTGGAGGCGCGGGTCGGAATCGAACCGACGCATAAAGGTTTTGCAGACCTCTCCCTTACCACTTGGGTACCGCGCCCTGAGCAATAAATTAGCTGTACCGGCAGGAAAAGTCCACCGGCGCTGTTCACCTGAAGAATGAAAAGCCCCGCCAACGCGGGGCTGGTCAAATATCTGGAGCGGGAGACGGGGGTCGAACCCGCGACATCGACCTTGGCAAGGTCGCGCTCTACCACTGAGCTACTCCCGCTCAACTCGTTTCAAATTATAACATTGCGTCAGGAAAGACCGAATCCACCACGGAGGCACGGAGACACGGAGAAAACCAACTCAATAGCTGGAACTGGATTTGCCCTTCTGCATGGCTTCGTTGGCCTTCGCAGTGATTTGGTTGCGGACGTCCCAGAGGTCTTTGTAGAACAAGTGTTCCATGCGCTGGTGCAGGACTTCGACCGGTGTACCCATTGTGCCTACGACGCCACCGCCAATGATTCTTTGCGCCAGTTTGAGGTGGTGAAAACGGAAGAGGTGCACGCGCTCGTCAAAGTCGAGCAGGCATTCGGCGGTTTCATGCAGTCCGAACAGTTCCTGGTGGCGGCGATAGATGTCGTCCACGCTTACGCCTGATTTGCGAAGTTGAGCGTGAAACGCTTCTCCGAGGCGCGGACCGATATGGAGCAGGCCGAGGAAGCCGGGTGAGTCGAGGCCGCTGCCGTGTCCGAGGCCGGCGCGAATGATGTGGTAGTCGTAGGGCGTGATGGTCTCCAGTACGTGCAGCATGGAGATGGGGTAATCCAGCATCTGGTTGGCGCGGCGAATCAGTCGGCAGGCGTTCGCGAAATCAGCTGCTTCGATGAGGGTGCGGGCGCGATCCAGTTCAAAGGCGATGCCCTTCAGTAGGACTTCCGAGCTTTGGTGGACAACCTGGAAGGTCATCTCGTCCGGGTGGAGGAGTTCCCGGGGAGGCTTCTGCAAAGACAGCAGTTCGTCGGTGCGCAGGTAGCGCTCGTAGTCGGAGTTGCCCTTGCCGGGCAGGATCGGTTTTTTCAGGTCGTCTTTTTTCAGGTCGCCCATAGGAATTGATTCAGTGGTGTCCGGTCCATTGCGGATCTTTTTCCGGAGGCACGATCTCGCCATCGCGCATGTGGATCACGCGATCGCCGTATTCGGCGGCCTCGGGGTTGTGAGTGATCATGAGCACGGTCTGACCCAGCTCCCGATTAGAGTGCCGCAGCATGTTTAAAACCGTCTCCGAGTTGGCTGAGTCAAGGTTGCCGGTAGGCTCGTCGGCCAGCACGATTGCCGGTTTGTTGATGAGAGCGCGGGCTAGCGCCACCCGCTGCTGTTCGCCGCCGGAAAGTTCCGCCGGACGGTGCGGCAAGCGCTTTTCGAGGCCCAGCAGTCCCACGATTTTATCGAAATGGGCGGCATCGCGCCTTCCATTGGCGCCTGCAATGTCGAGGGCAATATCGATGTTGGAGCGGGCGTCGAGCGTGGGCAGCAGGTTGAACTTCTGAAAGACGAATCCAATCTTGCGTTTGCGCAGTTGGGTGCGTTCGGCGTCAGATAGTCGGGCAAAATCGTCGCCATCGACCACCACATGGCCGGAGTCGGCGCGAGTCAAGCCGCCCAGCAGGTAAAACAGTGTGGACTTCCCACTTCCCGAGGGGCCGACTACGCTGACGAACTCGCCTTTTTGAATGCTGAAAGAGATGCCGCGCAGGGCATGGACTTCAATCTTTCCCACATGGTAGGTCTTCCGCAGTTCGACGGCTTCGATGAAGGCATTCATCCGGAGCATCGATCTTACACGAAGCTGCGCGGGCGGTGGAGACCGGGAAACGCGTTCAGGCCGCGCTAGTCTGCGACGGAGGATGTGGCGCTGGAGGCTGTAAGCGCTTGGGGCCACGCTTGCGCACCAGCAGCATGCGGATACGTTCCAGGAGATCTGCAGGAGCAGACATTCCCTTGGGAAGGAAAACGTCGGCGCGAGTGTCTTGATCGTAGGTTTTCGCCTTGCTCGAAAGCAAGATGGCCGGTGTGTGGGGAGAGAACGCCTTGACTGACTGGATCAACTGGCCGCCATCGAGGCCGGGCAAGCTGCTATCCGCCAGCACCAGATCAATGGCGCCCTGCTTGAAAACATCCAAAGCCTCAGTGGCGGCAGTGCAGGCGACCACCCGGTAGCCGCGGGTTTCCAGCATGACCTTGCGAATGGAGAGTTGCTGCTCGTTGCTGTCGACGCAGAGAATCGTTCTTTTAGGCTTCATTCCTGCTTCCAAAGTGGCGATCCGGCAAGTGGCCTGCCGGGTGAATCTAAAATATTTTTATGATTGATACTTCCAGAGCGAAGGCAATCCTAATGCTGAAACACTACGGTGTAAAGTGTCGCCGATGTCAACGTCGGAGGTGTGAGTGCGAACATTTTTCGTGGAGACGTATCCCGCATGTTTGCAGCGTACGGGGAGCAAAGCGTCTAGA
>Ga0206987_1050_pt1 | contig 25812 bp, 22 predicted proteins | sample Alteio_BWMinCont_11_FD_153281 | JGI IMG/M metagenome (GOLD analysis project Ga0206987, IMG submission 153281) | Enriched cells from forest soil in Barre Woods Harvard Forest LTER site, Petersham, Massachusetts, United States -... | ecosystem: Environmental > Terrestrial > Soil > Temperate forest >... | reverse complement strand
TCTGCGCGCTGGCAACGTAAAGCTCTGGTGCCCGGCAGATGGAAGCCGAATTGGTGGTCGCGCCCTTCACAAAATTCCCGCTTTCCTTCACATTTTGTCGCAAACATTTGCACATTGCCGACAGGGTCACGATGAAGATGCGAGCCATTAATCTAATGGCATTCCTTTCAATAACTTGTGGGTCCATGCCTGGGGGTGTGAAGGAATGCGAATTGCTCCATATGTGGTTTGCTACACCTGGTCCCATCTGGAATTGATGCTGCACCCCATTGCGTAGTACTCTGGCAAGGCAACGCTTGAAGGTTTCACCTTCCTTTCTGGAATCCGCAAGTGCTGAGCCCCGTGTTTGAGTCAGAAAAAAAGGCCGAAAGATAGTAGACAAAGATGCTAGAGATAGTAGACAACATTCTTATGAACCTTGGAGGTTCACGGATTTGACCGCCTCGACCAGTCATCTTATTCCGCCCCATGGCGGAGAGCTTGTTAATCTCATCGGGACCGCGGCACGTGCCGCGGAACTGAAAGCGCAATCGCGCGAATGGCCTTCGTGGGATCTAACCGCGCGCCAGACCTGCGATTTGGAACTCTTGTTGAGCGGCGGCTTCTCGCCCCTGCGTGGATTCATGACGCGGGCAGACTACGAAGGCGTGTGTCACAACATGCGCCTGAAGAGCGGCGTGCTCTGGCCCATGCCGATCACGCTCGATGTCGCGGAGGCTTTCGCCAAGACTCTGAAGCCGGGCAGCAGCAAGATTGCTTTGCGTGATCCCGAAGGGGTCATGCTCGCGGTCCTCTCCGTAGAGGATGTTTGGCAGCCCGACCGCAAGGCCGAGGCGGAAGCTGTGTTTAACAGCACCAGCGCAGCTCATCCGGGGTCCGACTACGTGTTGAATAAGTCCAACCCGTGGTACGTTGGCGGACGCCTGGAAGGCGTGCAGATGCCTTCCCACTACGACTTCCGAGCGTTACGGCTGACCCCAGCGGAACTGCGTGCCGAGTTCGCTCGTTTGGGGTGGCGCCGTCTGGTTGCCTTTCAAACCCGCAACCCTATGCATCGCGCCCACGTGGAATTAACTTTCCGTGCCGCCAAACAAGTCGAAGCCAACCTGTTGATTCATCCATCGGTAGGCATGACGAAACCCGGCGACGTTGACTACTTCACCCGCGTGCGGTGCTACCAGTTGCTGTTGTCCAAGTTTCCCGCAGGAACCGTGAAGCTCTCCTTGCTGCCACTCGCGATGCGCTTGGGTGGACCGCGCGAGGCCATCTGGCACGCGCTGATCCGCAAGAATCACGGAGTCACTCACTTCATCGTAGGCCGCGACCATGCTGGTCCCGGCAAAGATGTGGACGGAAAACCTTTCTATGGCCCTTACGAAGCCCAGGAATTGTTCAAGAAACACGAAGCCGACATCGGCGTAACCATGGTCCCGTTCAACATGATGGTTTACCTCGAAGACCAGGACAAGTACGTTCCTGACAACGAGGTGCCCAAGGACTCTCGCGTGCTGAACATTTCGGGGACCGAATTGCGGGAACGGCTCAACCAGGGACGCGATATACCCAGCTGGTTCACCTATCCCGAGGTGGTGAAGGAACTGCGCCGCAGTTTCCCGCCACGCCATAAACAAGGCGTGACCATTTTCTTCACCGGACTCTCCGGTTCCGGCAAGTCAACCATCGCCAACGTACTGTTGACCAAGTTCCTCGAAACCGGCGGACGCCCGGTCACCATCCTGGATGGCGACCTGGTGCGCAAGCATCTTTCCTCAGAGTTGGGCTTTTCGAAGGAACACCGCGACATTAACATCCGCCGGATCGGCTACGTAGCTTCCGAAATCACCAAGAACGGCGGCATCGCAATCTGCGCACCCATCGCGCCCTATGACGCAGTCCGCAAGCAAGTCCGCGGCATGATCGAGCCGGTGGGTGGTTTCATCCTGGTGCATATTGCCACTCCGGTGGAAACCTGCGAGCAGCGGGACCGCAAGGGCCTCTACGCCAAGGCGCGTGCCGGAATTATCAAAGAGTTCACCGGCATCTCCGATCCTTACGAGGAACCGAAGGACGCTGAAGTGGTGATCAACACCGCTGATCTGAGTCCTGAAGAGGCAGCGCAGGAGATCATTCTGCACCTGGAACGGGAGGGGTTCATCGGAGTCAATGGCCACAGCGCCTGATCGTGGATTTCATTACTCCGACTGGATACAACTGACGTTATGCTGATTGAGAAAATTCTGATCGGTTTTGTGGTCGGCACCCTGATTGGAATGACGGGGATCGGGGGCGGCGTATTGTTGCTGCCCATCCTGATTTTCGTGCTTCGGGTCCCGCCTATTCTGGCGGTTGGATCCGACGCGCTCTTCAACTTCGTCACCAAGATCGGTTCTGCCTGGGTGCACGTAAGAAAAGGAACCATCAAACGCAGGGTCGTCATGTGCCTGGCTTCCGGGAGCATTCCGGGGTCGATTGCCGGCGTCAGTTTGCTGGGCCATCTGCGCACGGTGTATGGTACCGGCGTCAACACCTTCATCACGACTGCGGTGGGCATTCTGCTGATCCTGGTTCCTACGGCCATGCTGTTCCAGCGCCGGATTGAGGAACATGTGGCCCAACGGAAGCCCACGTTGAAGTCCATCGTGGGCATGTTTTTCATTGGATTGCTGGCGGGCTTTCTGGTGGGCATGACTTCGGTGGGTTCGGGCAGCATCATCATGATGCTTCTGCTCATGTTCTACAGCTTCCCGCCCAGAATGATGGTGGGGACAGACATTATGCATGCCGTGATCCTCACCGGCGTAACCAGCTTGATGCATTTCCGCATTCACAACATCGATCCTTACCTGGTGGGCGCGCTGGTCATTGGCTCGATCCCGGGCGGCCTCCTCGGCTCTCAATTGAGCACTCGCATGCCCACGGTTTGGTTGAGACGCATCCTCTGTACGGTTCTGCTGGCAACTGGGGCACGAATGCTTATAGGCTGACCGGAACAAACATTCATGACAAGTGATTCTCATTCCGAAATAGTGCGACGTATCCACTCTGCTCTGGAGGCGACCCGCTTAGTGTTTGCGCGCTTCACTGCCGGGGCGATCGATACTGAATATAAGCTGGGACACGATCCCGTTACCGAAGCCGACCGTGCCGCGGACGCCGTACTCCGCAAGGAACTCCTGCGCGATGGCGAAGGCTGGCTTTCGGAAGAGAGCGTGGACGATTTGAGCCGCTTGCAGAAAAGCCGGGTGTGGGTTGTGGACCCGCTCGACGGCACCCGAGAATTTGTTGCCGGAATTCCTGAGTACTGCATCTCCGTCGCGATGGTGGAAGATGGTGTGCCGGTTGCCGGTGGAATTTGTAACCCTGCCAGCAATGAAGTTTTTCTTGGGTCGCTCGAAACCGGGGTGACCTACAACGGCAAGCCGGCGCGGCCCAGCCAGCGAACGGTCCTCGAGGGCGCCCTTCTACTCGCTAGCCGCAGCGAAACCAAGCGCGGGGAGTGGAAACGGTTCGATAGTGCCAGATTCAAGATTCGGCCCATGGGATCCGTGGCCTATAAGCTGGCCTTGGTATCCGCGGGACTGGCGGATGCGACCTTCACCCTGACTCCCAAGAACGAATGGGACGTCGCGGCTGGAGCGGCGCTGGTAAAAAGTGCTGGAGGCTACGTTGGCACTCTGGATCAACAGCCGCTGCGCTGCAATAACCGGTCACCACTTCTTTCCGGCCTGGTGGCGTGCGGTCCGGGGCTTCAAGACGAATTGCTAGCGTTGGTTGGTGACCATCTCCCGGCGTCGGCGAAGCGCTAGACGGTTAACGCTCTAACTTAGCGCTTCAACCGCGAGATCGCCAGTCGTGCCGCGTGATACCCGCACATCCCATGCACACCGGAGTCGACGACGAGCACAGATAGATATCTTTGGCCGAAGTCGCATATTGCATCCGCGTAGGGCGAAATAAAAACTGCGACAGATCCATGGCCCCGCCTCCAATGTCTCCTCCCACCAGATTTGCATCCATGGCTTCCAGGTCCGCGGGAGAAAAGACTTTTCTAGCCAGGACGCAATCGCGGAATCCCGGTGCAAAGCGTTCGATCTGTGCATCCATCCGCGGCAGCATGTCAAACTTCGATCCGTTGGGAACATGGCAATAAGCCCACGCCGTATGTTTGCCACTGGGCGCGCGCGTGGGATCGAACAGGCTGGGCTGAGCTAGGATCATGAAAGGCCGCTCGGCGTGCTGCCCGGTCGCCATCGCCTTCTCGGATGCGGCAATCTCTCCAAAGCTGGCGCCCAGTTGAACGGTCGCCGCCCGCGCACATTCTTTTGCTTTCCACGGAATCGGCTGCGAAAGCGCGTAATCGACCTTGAAGGCTCCCGGGCCGTAACGGTATTTTTCCAGCCGCTCCCGGTATTGGTTCGACAGCCGGTCACCTGCTATCTGCACCAGTTGCCGCGGACCAACATCGCAAAGCGTCACATCATAGTCGCGGAGTGTTTCCAAACGCTCAATCCGGGTGGAAGTCTTCACCTTGCCACCGAGTTTCTCGAGGTATCCGCATAACGCATTCGTAATCGATTGTGACCCGCCCCGCGTGATGGGCCAGCCCACCGCGTGCGCGCTTACCGCAAACACAATTCCGAATACGCCACTTAAAGGGTCGTCCATTGTGAGAAAGGAGTGGGCGGCCAGCCCAGCGAAAAGAGCCCGCGTCCGTCCGTCACGAAATGTGCTGGCCGCCAAAGATTCCGCCGAGCGAAACGATCTCAATCCGAGGCGCGCCATAAGTAACGGATGCCGCGAGAACAGATGGACGGGCTGAAGTATTTCACGAGCGAATTCCTGCCAATGCTCGACAAACGGCCCTACCAGCCGCCTCCACGCTTTTCCGTCAGGGCCCAGTGCAGCTTCGGCGTCGCGCAGATTGCGCTCCAGCACCACCGCGGTACCGTCGTCCAGAGGGTGGGCCAGGGGTGCAGGCGAGTGAATCCACTCCAAACCGTAATCGCGCAATGGCAGCGAGGAGAAGAATGGCGAACCGACTACCCACGGGTGTACCGCCGATCCGAAGTCGTGGAGAAAACCGGGCAGTGTCAATTCCATGCTGCGTGCAGCCCCACCGGGAGTTGGCTCAGCTTCGAACACATCCACCTCGAAACCTGCTTGCGCCAACACAATGGCTGCCGCCAGGCCATTTGGCCCCGCGCCGACCACGCACGCTTTACGGCTCATTCCAGGACGCTCCGCATGTCATCTCATGATGGCACATTCGCGTGATCTCCACCGGCTACTCGCGTGGTTCGACCGTGGGCATCGCGATCGCGCCGATTTTGCCGTCGGCTTCACGCTCCAGTGTTGGTGCATACAGGCCGCGCATTTCCCGACGCCACCATGCCCCGGTGAGCTGTTTCTCCTCCCGCGACGTAAACCAGTATTGCCAAAGGACCGCGCGAATCTGCCGTGGCGGACCCTGCGGAAAAGGATTGCCGGCAAACAACGCAAGCACGTCTTTATCACTGGACAGCAACCGTACCTCGGTATTGAGCACGATGGGATATTCCCTCCATTCACCTAACGACGCGAACCACAGGTTCCAGTCGAAGCGCGGCTGATAAGGTGCATAGATACGTGGTGGCTGCCCGACGTCTTGCGGTTTGTAGCCGAACGGATATGCGACCCAGTTCTGACCATCGTTGGATCCCTGGAATTCGATTTCGTATCTGCCGCGAGTCATCACTGCAAACAATCCGTAGCGATTAGCAATCCGAAATGGCTCAAGCGCAACAACGGGCTGGGTCGGCAGAGGCAAATCCCGCCAGAACATCCATAGCATGGGAACAGTAGTGGCGTAGAAGATCCAGAGCAGGATTGCGGAAGAAAAGGAAGGCTTGATTGTGTTGTAAGTTGAGCGCATGGGCGAAAGCGCGGCAGACTCCGCTCCCACGTCTAACAAAAGAGGCGAGCCCTGGGGTACCCAACGGTGAAATAATTTGTCATCCAGCAACAACACGCCCAGCGCCAGCACCAGATAATTCAGGAAGGTATAGTTGGCGGTCAAGATGACCCCAATCTGCCACGGGGTCACGATGAAGAAACACACAAAGCGCCAGCGTCTAGGCAGAAGAAACATCCAGACCAATCCCAACTCCAGCGCCAGCGTCGCATAAACGCTTCCAGCATGAAACCAGTGTGGCAGGTGTTGCACGTACCACCCGATCCATGTGGGCAGCGGACCGTTCTGGTAGTACTCGTCCATGGCGGTGAAGTTTCGCCACTGCGGGTCGCCGCTTAGGAGCTTCACCACTCCAGATTCAAAGTAGATACGGAACCACTCCCAGAGCAGCAGAAACATGCTGGCGCGTGATGGGGGATGGGTGCGGCCGAGTCCGGGGCGAAATCCCGGAGGAGCAAAGAAGAGAGCGATGAATCCGGCTTCGAGCAGCATGCCGTCGGACTGATATCCAGAAAAATCCTGCGCAGCACTCACGAAGGAAAGAAAACAGGCGAAGCAAATCATCAGCATGGCACGCGGCCACAGATTGCACACCAGCAGCAACGAGGCCACCATGCCGGTCCAGCACAGTGCAACCAGCATTGGTGAACTGCTGGAGAACCACAGCAGGGTCGGCGCATACCATAACCGGGAGAGATGGCCGAGCGATTGTGCCACCGCTTGCAGATACTCACTGGCCGGCAAGATTCCGTTCGGCCCGATCAGTCCACGGATTTGAAAAAGCAGCGGGAAAAACGCAGAGAAGTAGATCAGGCCTAGAGCGCGCAGGAAGAGCCAGCGTGGAACCAGGTGGTTTGAGGCACCACGCCGAAAATCAAACAGCCAACGGAAGGAGCCGGCCCAATCCATTACGGTGGGCAATTATATAGAGCTGAGAGGTTGACCGGTCCGAGAGTCGCTAAACGACGGCCGTGTCCTGCTCGACATCTTCGCCGACTACCGCTTCGGGACGCTTGCGGGCGATGCGGTTGGGCGGCAGGCCGGCGTCGCGAATCTTATACAACAACGCCCGATAGCTGATGCTCAGGGCGCGCGCCGCCTGCTTGCGGTTCCAGTGATGGGCTTGCAGAACCTTCAGAATGATCTTGCGCTCCAGTTCCCGCGTGGCTGCGCGAGTCACTTTCTTCAATGAGATCGGGCCATCCAGGTTGATCTCGGGATTGTAGAATTCTTTTTCGTTGTGGGCGATCAGGTCGTTGCTGATCACGTCCTCAGTGCCCAGAATCACGTAGCGCTTCATGAGGTTCTCGAGTTCGCGCACGTTGCCGGGCCAGTGATATTTTTGCAGAATCGCAATAAGATCAGAAGACAACGGACGGGCCCGGCAGTTGTACTTCTGGTTGTAAAACCCCAGAAAGTAGTGCACCAGATCTTCGATGTCGCCGCGCCGCTCCCGCAAGGGAGGCAATTGCAGATTGACGACGTTGATGCGGTAAAACAAATCCTGACGGAAAGTCCCGCTTTCGATTTCATCTTCCAACTTACGATTGGTGGCGCAGACCACGCGGACTTCCACTTTCTTGTCTTCCTGGGCGCCGATGCGGCAGAACTGTCCGTCTTGCAGCAACTGCAAGAGCTTCGATTGCAGGGACAGGTCGAGCTCAGAAATCTCATCCAGGAAAAGCGTGCCGCGGTGGGCCAACTCTACGCGGCCGGGTTTGGAACCATAAGCTCCGGTGAAAGCTCCCTTTTCGTATCCGAAGAGCTCACTCTCCAATAGCGTTCCCGGAATCGCAGGGCAGTTCACCTTGACCCAGGGACCGCTCTTCCATGGAGACAGGGCATGAATCATGCGGGCGATAATGTCTTTGCCGGTGCCGCTCTCGCCTTGGATCAATACCGGGACGTTCGCACTGGCCACTTTGTTCATGCGGGCGCGCAGCGCCTGCATGGCTTCGGATTTGCCGAAAACCACGGAATCGGGAGGAAAATCTCCTAGAGATTGGACCAGTGAACTGAACGAATTTGTCGTTTGCATCGGCATAGGTGCCTGCGAGTCCTGCAGGCACGCAGGAATGTGCACCCCGAGCGCCAAAGTTTTGCGCTATCTGCCCAGATGAGTAAACATGAGCTTAGTGGCTTAAGAGTCAATCATTTACGTGTAGTTTGATCGATCGCCAGAAGTCCAAAACGACTCTAGACGTTAGTCTCATAACTGGATTCCGGTGTAGGAAAAACTTTTCACACTGTAGAAACAACTTTCCTTCGTATCGAAGGTCGGGGAGAGTCATGATTGAGCAGCGGATGGGCGAATCTGAAACCGACGAGCTGGTAGGCTGCGGCATGGATGATCCACATTGTCTTGGCTCGTAAGTTGCGGCAGGACTTTGGCAAAACTGCGGCCGAGGCCAAGGGAACGCTGGGAATCTCCAACAGAACCTGCGAGGAGAGCGACAAAGAGCGCCGTACGGCCACCAACGCTCCAGTTGCGGAGACGTTCAACGCGGTGGCAAATTCCAGCAGTTCCTTCCCGCCTTTATCGCGGCTGCGCACGAAGACTGGAATAGCCAGCGGCAGGCGAGGCCACTTGCGGCGTTCATCTTGCCGTCGATTTCGATTCAAATGGATCTCTCCCGGATACCGCGATGGACATGTTTTTACCGCACCTCGGGGGCCAAATGAACCGCTGAATTCAGGCCGGTTTCAGGTAAGAACCGTCAATGCAGGCTGGTTTGCCGATAAATGCCGCAGGAAACCATGAATTTCTCGGACAAATACTTTGCCATCTATTCGCCCCGGCGCGTGTCCTGACCAGTTCCCGTAAGTACTTTCGACTGCATACTTTTGCCCATGAGTGGCAATTTGCTTGCGTTTTCCGTTGACAGGGAGAAATGCCTGTCTTACCATCTTTTCATTCCTCCCCGTCTTTCAACCAAACTGAGTCTTCACCATGGCGGTGGTGCCACAAAATGCGTGTCTCCCCCAGGCTTCGGATGCGGGGGTGACTGATTCCCGTGTGCGCCAGCACAAGCCGGAGGCCTCGGAACGGGGTCCGGCCCCCGGCAACAGCCCTGATTTGCAGCAACTGTATTCTCAACTTCAAGAACGCTTTGCTCGGACCACCCACGCCCTGGCCTCCGCAGCTCACGATCTGAAAACACCCCTGGCAATTCTCAACGGATACGTGGAGCTCCTGCAGAGTGAGAAATTGGGCGGACTGAACGACCGCCAGCGCGAGGTGTTGCGCGACATGAGTTCCAGCGGGCAACGCTTGCAGCACTTCATTCTGGACTTCCTCAGCTACAGCGTGCTGGAAACCGGCGAAATGAAAATGCGTTTCGAAACCGGTGACATCAATGCCTGCCTGTCGGAAGTATGCCGGCTTTGGTCGCACCCCTTTCAGGATAAGGGACTGGCGCTTTATTTCCTGGCCAACGACAAGCTCGCTGAATTCGCTTTTGATTCCGCCAAAGTGCAGCGGGTGGTTTCCAACCTGCTCGAAAACGCTTCCAAGTTCACTCCCGCGGGCGGCACGGTGTGGCTGCACGCCGAACCTCACATGTGGGACCGCCGTGGCGCGAACCAGCCGGGTATTCTCACCGAACGCCGCCGTCAGGCAAGTCTGCAGCCTAACTCGGTGAAGGTCAGCGTGGCTGATACCGGACCGGGGATTCCTCCGGAGTATCACATGGAGGTCTTCGACGACTTCTTTCGCCTGCCACAGAACGAGAGTCAGGCAGGCATGGGACTCGGACTGGCCATTGCACGCCGCCTGGTCACTAACATGGATGGAAAAGTCTGGGTCGAAAGCGAGCCCGGAGCGGGATGCAAATTTTCCTTCGTCATCCCCCTGCACCCTCCCACCAATCAAGGGAAACACGAATGACAGAAAAAGCCCACGTTCTGCTGGTCGATGACGAACCGGGGATGTTGCGTTATATCCGAACTTTGCTCGAGGTGGAAGACTACAAGGTGGAAACCGCGAGCACGGGAGAAGAGGCAGTGGAGCGCGTACAAAAAGGCTCGCGTCCTGACTTGGTATTGTGTGACCTGCTAATGCCGGGCATTGATGGCTTGCAGACCCTCGAACAAATCCGCCATCTGCAACCCGGAGTGAAAGTGGTCATGCTCTCCTGCGTCGGGGACACTCGCAAAGTAGTGCAAGCCATGCGTCTCGGCGCTTACGATTACTTGACCAAGCCTTTTCAAAAAGCGGAATTAGATGCGGTCCTCAACCAGTGCCTGGGCACCAATCAGCAGAACTATTCGGGTGAAGTGGAGGAACTAGCGGAGGACCAGTTCTTCGTGGCCGCCAGTCCGGCTATGCGCAAGCTGCGTTCCGAGGCCGCGCTGGTCGCCAATGTCGATATCCCCGTGTTGATGCTGGGAGAAAGTGGCACCGGCAAGGAAATTATGGCGCGGCTGATTCATAAACTCTCGCCGCGTGCTCATCGTACCTTCCTCAAAGTGAATTGCGCTGCGGTACCCGCGGATCTGCTGGAGAGCGAGCTTTTCGGCTACGAGGCCGGCGCTTTCACCGGCGCCAACCATGCCAAGCCAGGCAAGTTCGAACTGTGCAACAAAGGCACCATCCTGCTGGATGAGATCGGTGAAATGCCAACTACGCTGCAAGCCAAGCTGCTGCACATTCTGCAGGACGGAAAGTTTTCCCGTCTGGGCAGCCGCTCGGTGATCAAAGCTGACGTCCGTATCCTGGCCGCCACCAACATCAATATCCCGGAGGCTCTGGCCACCAAGCGGCTGCGCGAAGATTTGTATTACCGGCTGAATGCCTTTACCTTGAACGTTCCGCCGCTTCGCCAACGCAAAGAAGAGATCCCGATTCTGCTGAAGCATTTCATGGCGCGCCAATCTGAGCGCTACGCCCGGCCGCCTTTGCCGCTCACCCCCGACCTGCTGCAAGCCTGCATGGATCATTCCTGGCCCGGCAATCTCCGCGAGTTGAGTAACTTCGTCAAGCGCTACCTGGTGCTGGGCGACGAGAAATTGGCCATCAACGAACTGCGTCCGAAAAGCGACGGCAGCGGTGCTCAATTCGATCCCGCATCCAAGAACTCCGAAGGCTCTGGAGGCGGCCTGAAGTCTCTGGCCCGCACCGCTAAAGATGGGGCCGAAGCCGAAGCCATCGCCAAAGCGCTCGACGAGACCAATTGGAACCGGAAGCAAGCCGCAGCCTTGCTGAAGATCAGCTACAAAGCCCTGCTCTACAAGATTCGCCAGTACGGCATTGCCCAGGCGAAGGGGCACCACAAGCTATCCGCCGGCGCCTAGTCAGCTCATACTCACCACCAGTGCGCCCGGATGGCACTCTTCTGTCTTTTGACTCCGTCAGTTATACTTCCGCCGAAACCCAATACCACGGAGAAAACCATGCGAAGAATGATTTGTGCTGTCGCACTGATGCTAGGAATTGCCGCTCTGAGCCTGCCTGCTCACACTCAGGAAGCTGCCAAGAAAAACGCCGCCATAAAGCCCGCGCCCAGTGTGTCCCAGGCGGTGTTGGAAGCGTGGAACGACATCGGACGAAAACTGATTGCTATGGCCGAGGACTTCCCCGAGGATAAGTACGATTTCAAGCCCACGCCTGCGCAAAGCGGTTTCGCAGAAAAATTGCTGCATGCCGCCGGGGCGAATTACTTTTTCACCAACCTGGCCTTGGGACTGAAACCGCCGCCAGAAGAAGATCCCAAGCGCGAAACCTATAAGACCAAAGCTGACGTGGCAGCGTACGTAAAGAAATCATTTGCTGACGGCGCAGCCGCCATCAAGGCCAAGGGCGACAAAGGCATGACCGGCCTGGTGGTCGATCCCGATGCCCACCAGCAAACCCGACTCTACGACCTTGCCTATGGTTTGATCGAGCACAGCGGAGAGCAATACGGTCAGCTTGCAGTCTATTACCGGATTGCGGGTCTGGTGCCGCCGGAGTCGCGTCCCAAGAAATAGTGCGGACGGTTGGACGTCTGAGTAGCCACGCCTGCGCCTTACTGCACCACCAGAGTCAGCGTCTGAGTGCGCGTGGCTGAACCGGAAATTGCGTTCACGGTGATCACGTAAGTTCCGGCCGGCGTCCCCACGGTAGTGGTAGTGGTGGCGCTGGAACCGCAGCCCGTCTGCAAGGCGATCAGGGTAAAGAATCCGCCCAGCAGCAAACTCATCAGAACCCGCCGGCTGCGCGAAACTCTCCCCGTACCCACGCCCAGAACCACCAGGCCCAGTACGGGCACTCCCAGTGCGTAGAACAGCCGCCCTCCCGGATACAAGCGGGTGGTCGTGGTCACTCGCTGGACGGTGTTGATAATCAAGTCGGTGCTCACACTCCCGTTCGGATTCTGGAAACTGGGAGTCGTCTCGGTACAAGTGGCGGCAGTCGGCAGGCCAGCACCGCAGGAAACCGAGATAGTACCCCCGAAAATGCCGGTAGGTACGAGGGTGACCGTGTACTGCGCTGGCACTCCCGCCGGAACCGTCGCCGTTGACGGCCCGATGTTGAGATTGAAATCATTCACAGTCACGCTGGTGCCGGTCCCCTGGTTGAACGTGGAACCGGAGACGGTTACCGAGCCACTGTTCGACAAAGAAACCGGAGTAGTGTTGGGAGTAACGTTGGCGATGGGTGTTACGATCACGGTAACCGTAGCCATTCCTCCGGTTTCACCCGTACCGCCAGAATTTAGCGCACCGATATTGCACAACACGGTTCCGCCGTTGGGCTGGCCGCAGTTATTGCTCGAGGTCGAAGTCGAGGCTGAAACAAACGTCCCGCCCGGTTGAAGAGCGTCAGTGAAAATGATGCCATTGGTGAAGTCACCGTCGTTTTCGATGGTGTAGGTAAATGTAACCTCGTTACCTACGCCAACCGTCGTAGGAGACGCGATCACTGTGGGCTTGAGGGCGAGAATCGGCCCCAGTTTGCTCAGGAAGGCATCGCTGCCTCCGTTAAGGCTGGGCTGAAACGAGGTACCAGGGGGAGGAGGAGCGTCGATCAAGAAATTGGCAGACTGTGTTTCCCCCGCCACATAACTGGCTCCCTGAAAATCGACCGCAATCCCGGTACCGTAGTCATCGCCGCTTCCACCAAGAAATGTGGCGTAATGGCCACCGGCGTTCGGAGTGGTTGCCGTGGTATCGATGCGGGCGACAAACGCGTCATGCCCGCCTCCGAAGCCGCCTGGCTGCACTGGGTTGTTCCTCACGGGGAAGTCCGCTGAGGTCGTCCATCCCGTAATCCGTGCGCCCTGACTGGCGCCAGCGGCCTGGCCGCTGTTATCCACGACGATTCCGAGTCCCACATCGTTCCCTGATCCTCCCAGATAGGTGAAGTACTCGAGGGGGACCGTGCCCTGGTTTATTCCGACGATGCTCGGCGCACCCAGCTTCGCCAGGAAAGCATCAGTTCCGCCACCCGGGGTGGGTTGGAATACGCCGGTTCCTGCGGCTGGGAAATCGATCGAAGTAGTGGAACCTGTGACGTACGCGCTGAGCGCTGAGTCCACCGCAATTCCATAGGCGATATCGTCACCCGTTCCGCCCAGGTAGGTGGAATACAAAAGCTGTGTGCCCGTAACCGCTGCAGGATTGAGCGAGGCTACAAAGACATCCAGTCCACCCGCCAGCGTTCCTTGAAACGCGTTCAATACCGGCATATCGGTAAAGTTGGTTCCGCCGGTGATGTATACATTCGAATTGACGTCGACGGTAACACCGCCTCCCATGGTCTCACCGTTACTGGGACTACTCCCGCCGAAGTATGTGGAATAGGGCACGCTGTTGGCGCCAGAAAGTGATGGGTTCACCTTGGTCAGGAAAAACTGGCTCGCAGCTTTGGAGGCAGGCTGGAACACCAGCCCTTGGCTCAGCGGAGAAGAGGGAAAACCAGTCTGCACTTCGGTGGAGGTAGTCGTGCCGGTCACGTAGGCGTTGCCGCCGAGATCAAGGGCCACGCCAGTTGACGTATCAGTCCCGTTGCCCGAAAGGTACGTAGAGTAGATCAAAGTGTGGCCCAGACTATCCAGTTTGCTCACGAAGACGTGGTTGTGCACACTGAGCGGCGCGGACTGAAAAGCCGCATTGGTTCCGTGGGTGGGGAAATTGCTCGAGGTGGTATTCCCCGCCACGATCACATTGCTGCCGGCATCCACAGCAAGACCGGAGGTGGTGTCAACGGTGTTGCCGCCGAGGTAGGTTGAAAACAGCAGGGTGTTCGCAGTGCTGTTGAATTTTGCAACGAAAACGTTGGCCGTGCCCTCTAAACTCGCTTGAAATGGTGATCCAGCCGGCGGGAAATTAACTGACATTGTCGAACCGGCTATATAGGAATTGAGAGATGTATCCACAGCAACTGCCGGGCAACCGGAAACTCCGGTCGCCACTTTGAGAATCACGGTGCAAGCTTCGTCACTGCTGCCGCCAAGGTAGGTGGAATAAGTGAGCACCGGATCGATGATGAGTGTCCGGCGTTGGTCGTAGGCACCCAAAGCAAAACCTACTTGACCCTGGCCGCGCAACTTGAACCGGCCGTCCACCCTGCGCTCTTCTTCGCCGAAACGTTGATAGACACGCGGCGCCTCCAAGGTCAGTTGGCCATCGCCGACCGCCAGCACCAGATCTCCGGCAGCATCAATGGAAAGACTGTCGGGCCCCTGAAAGCGGAGGATGACTTCTCCAGGATCGCTGCCGGGAGCGACTTCGAAGTCGTATTCCAGCTGACCTTGTCTTCCGTAATAGACCAAATCGATGCCCGGATAGACTCCGCGATAGCGCACCCGCCCGAATTGAGGAATGTCCGTACGCCACTTCGCCGGATCATCGCCGATAAAGTAATTGCTCTTACCGGGAAGTTGGTCATCTCCACTCACGGAGGAAGTCCGGCTAGCTCCTTCCAACGACATGCGGACCACAGAAGATTTGAGTCCAGAATGCCGTGTGCCGGCGACGGAACGCCGGAGGGAGAGCACGGCGTTGTCCGCCGTGAGGAAGAGGCCATATCCCCTGCCGTGAGCCAGGAACTTCACTTCGGGATCGGTTTGCCCCTGGTTTGGCTCAAAAATCAGCGGAAGATGTTGGTAGGCGGCCATTACCGGGACTGCACCTTGAGAAGATTGAACTGGACTGGAAACGGGACCCACGTGGCTGCTAGAGCCAACTCCGTCTCTACCACGCGAACCAAACATCAAGGCCGTGGCCGCGAGGGCCATCAACGCTACGACCGCCAAGAAGATTCCGCCCGGCGCGCAAGCCGCTACCAACCGACGGCGATTCAATCTCAAGAGCTCCTCCGGATTTCCTGATTCCCTGGAGAGGAAGAAGGACGGCGCACAAACCCCACTCCGCGTCCGCGAAGCTGGTCTGTCACCAGAAAGTTTGTGTGAAAAATAAATAACTACTTAAACATCTGACGGATAGCATGTCAAGCCGCTGCATCGTCTTTCTTGCCTTTGGATTCCTCAGATGCGCCGGATAGCGCCTCGAGATGCCGCTGGATGGCACGAAAGTGCCACGAAAATCAATGCTCGCACCATGGGACTTCCTTAGCGGCGCAAATCTTCTGCACTGTGCCTGCTCGCATCGCGGCAAAATGCAGCCGCATCACTTTGAAGTCGTTTGTTTCCCGTGTTGAAGCGCATGTTTGCACCATTCCTGTGGCACTAGGATTGCTTTGATCACAATGGATCCCCCCAGCCACTCCCCGCCCTCCCCATTTTTGGACACCATGGGCGACGAGTGAGCGAGAGCCTCAGCTACCGCTTTTTTTCTAAGCCCTCGATCTCTTTCTTCAAGCGAGCATATCCGCGGGCCAGATGTCCGAGATAGGCGATGTGGATGACCCAAGTGGCAATGTATGCGGCGAAGAGATACGTCATCGCGCACTCCCTGAGGCAAGCGACTCCAGCGCCTGTGTTTCCTCCACTTGGCGGCGCAGAATCTCCAGGTGGTAGCGCGACCAACACACCAGCACTGCAAAACACATGAAGGCCAGCCAGTTCATGAGCAACACATGCAGCATTCGCGGATCAATCGATCCGCCGCCGCCAATAACTGGCTGCGGGTGCTGGGTCCGAAAAAACCAAATAGAAAAATAGACCAACGGCACATCCAGCGCACCTAAGACGGCCAGCACGGCCGCCATCATGGGGGTTTGCCCGCTGCTCGAGAATCGCCGCAACATCAGGTAGCTGACGTAGATTAGCCACAGCACTAGCGTTAAAGTGAGGCGCAGGTCCCAAGTCCACCAGATTCCCCACACCGGTCGCGCCCAGATGGGCCCGGTCACCAGCACCACGGTGCAGAACACGACCCCAACCTCGGCACTGGCCAACGCGAGGGCGTCAGCCTTGGGATCGCGCCGTACCAGATAGACGATTGAAGCCACAAGATTGACGAAAAATAAACAAAATGCCGTCCACGCCGAGGGCACGTGGTAGTAAAAAATGCGTTGCACATCACCCATGGTCTGCTCCGTGGGCGCCTGCACCAATGCCCCGTAAAGGCCGTAGCTCAGCAAACCGGCGGTCAGAATCGCGAGGATGGGGAAGGCTCGTTTCATTCGCCGTGCAGGATAATCTCAAAGAAAAGAAGGCAACCTGTAGTAAACACCACATCGTAGACGGCAAGCAACACGATCCAGAACCTGGCGGAGAATTCGCCGGTCAGAATTGACGAAGTGGCTTCGACCATGGCCAACAGAGCCGGAATGGTGATGGGAAAAAGCAGCAGCGGAAGCATAAGTTCGCGGCTGCGGGTGCGCACAGACATGGCGGCGAAGAACGTCCCGTTGACCACCAGCGCCCATGTACCCAGTGCCGCCACGAATAACAACTGATAAGCCGGGCCAATGGCACGCAGATTGTAGAAAACCACGAACAGCGGCGTCATCAGCGCTTCCAGCACGCTGACGAAAATGAAGTTTCCCAGTACTTTGGCCACAAACAGAGAGTTCGCCGGCGCCGGTGAGACCCGGTATGCGTCCAGCACCTGATTGCGCAGTTCCCGCGCCCAGGTCTGGTTCAGCGCGACCACCGCCGCGAATAAGAAGGCGACCCACACCAGCCCGCCGGCAATACGCCTGGATTCCTCAGCAGTGGGATCAAAAGAGAAACTAAAAATCACCACCACCAGAAGGGCGAAGAACAGCATGGAGTTGATGGCGTCTTTGGAGCGCCATTCCAGGCGCAAGTCTTTCACCAGGGTGGCCCGCGTCACACCTTGGGGGCTGCTCACATTGCCTCCGCCGGCTGGAACTCGCGGGTGCGGTTCACAACCTGCCCAGCCTCCATCCAAACGAACTCGTCGGCGACCCCGCGCAACAAAGCTGCCTGATGAGTGACCACCAGGATGGTTTTGCCGCCGTCGCGCAACTGCCGGAGCAGTCCGGCCATTTCCCGTGCAGAACGCAGATCCACATTGGAGAAAGGCTCGTCGAGCAGAAGAACCTTGGGATCGTTCAAGAGTGCCCGCGCCAGCGACATCCGCTGCCGCATGCCCTGGGAATATTGTCCTACCGGAAGGGGTAATGACGGATCCAGATTGACCGAGCGGATCGCCGCTTTGCAGCGCTCGTCATCATGATCGCGGATGCCATACAGCCCGGCGAAATAGCGCAAATTCTCTATGCCGCTCATCTCGTCGTAAAGCAGTGAGGGATGCGCCATGTAGCCGAGCTCTGCGCACACATCACGCAATCGTGTGGTACCCAGCACCGAGATAGCTCCTCGTGTCGGCGAACTCAATCCTGCGATCACGCGCAACAACGTTGTCTTCCCTGCCCCGTTATCACCCAGAATCGCGTAGAGATGTCCGGTCTGAAAACTGGCGTTCACACTTCGCAAAGCTGCAAAACGACCGAATTGTTTGATCAGGTCGACGATGACGATGACAGGATCCGGGGGTGGGGTCGCAGTGGGGATTGGGCTCACAGGTTATTCGACAGGACAAAAGAGCATCGCAATGGCGCCGCCTCAGTGCCTCTGAATAAAACTGACACGAACCTCGGTAATTCCGAGACAGTTCGAAATTTGTGCAGGGCCGTTATGGTTCATAGCGGTCACAATGTGCAGGTTGTCGGTTTTCGTGACCCGGTTGTTGTTGGGAGCCTTCTTGTTATTGGAATTAGGGGGCGCGTTGTTACTAGGGGGACCCGGGGCAGTGCTGTTAGAGTCCGAAATGGTCTGATAATCGACTGCTGCATCAAAGGTCGTATAGCCGTCCCCCTGGTTCTGGTCCTTGAACTCGATGTCGCACGACTTGGAATTCTCCCACAGCCGGAAGTGGTAGGCGATGTTGACGTTATTCGCGGTACTGGCCCAATCGCTCCACGGCTGTCCCCACATGCTTCCGCTGAGAAGGAATACCGTCATCCCAATCGCGCACAGCGCACGCTTCAAGTTTGCCTCCATTCGGCGCTTGAAACTCCCGTCAATTTGAGGCACCGGAGCCACCGGTTTGGACTTGCGTCATGCTTTTCGCAGGTTCGGCTGCGCCCGTTCCCGGCTGCTGCGGCGCGTATTTGGACGCGCACTTGGCCTGCAGTTGTTTGGCGTGAAACACGCCATCGCGTCCGAAGCTGCCATCCGCGAGCGCCTGGGAATTATCTTTGAACGTATCAGGAGGAGCTTCACTTCCGCTATAAACCACCGACAGGGTCTGGTCGTTTTCCACCAGCAGGAATTCGACCTTCGTCCCCACTCGCTTGATGGAACCCGGTTGTACGTTGCCGGCGACCCGCAGGCGCTTGGTGTAAGCATCGTCTCCCATGCCGCGCAGTTCCTTGATGGTGACGTAATAGCTCTTGCTCTGCTGCACGCCCGTGTAGGCGAGATAGCCGAGCGAAACCAGGATCAGGGCGATGGCCCCCCCGAATCTCAGAAAGCGGCTAGCTTGAGTGGACATAGAAGTACCCGCAACCTAGATAGAATCTATTCCCAGCTCGGGTGCGGGTCAAGCTCTGGTGGGACACAAAATCATGGCGGACCGCGGCGAGAGAGAGCACAAGCAGCCGGCAAATAGGCCGGTAACGCAGTCCCTCTCGCCGCGTCGCCGCTTTCCATTGACTTGGACACAAAATCGGAGAGCGGTTTTCGCCCGCGTCAATGACGCTTTGCAACAACTGACTACCATCCCAGGAGGTTCAGTTGGAGCCTGCGAGATGCTAGTTTATTCATGCCCCGACCCCGGTTGTCACAGGGCCGTAATCGGTTCGTCAATTCGGCGTAAATTCTGGGGCCAATTCCGCGGGCCTTTCAGACTGCATGGAGCCTGCCGCCTTTCACAAGCGGGCGGCAGGTTCTCTGTGGCATCGGATTGCTACCTAGATGGGCTTGAAGACAAAATCCAAACGCTTGGTTTCATTCGCGCCGATCGTGATCTGCTGGCTGGCCGTCCCCAACTTTTCATGCCAGGCTTTGATGGTGTACGTCCCGGGGGGCAGGTTCCCTAGATCGAAGCTCCCGTCCTTGCCGGTTACCGCAAAGTAGGGATGCTTGAATACGGCAACATAGCTCCGCATCCAGGGATGAACGTTGCATTTGACGGGGATCGCAATTTCTTCCCGCGAGAAGGTTTCCTCCGCCGTGGCGCCCGGAGCCTCTGCCTTGTTCCACTCCCGGTTGTTTGCCGGCAGAGGATGAATGTTGTGCAGGGTGGGGTCGCTGTTGACCACCTCCAACTGCTGATTGGCCCTTACCGCCAAAACGTGTGGAGCGTACATGCAGCCTTTCTGCTCGATGACAGCCGGCTGACTGGGTGGCGGGTCAAACGTGCGGTCGCCCAGGCCTTCGGAAACAAATACGATGACATTCTGCAAGTCCCCCTTCGCGTCTGCCACAATCTCCTGGCTCATCGCCGGGGACGAATGCTGTTTGGCGCAGCTGGGATCAGCAGCCATGTTGATGGGTTTGGGCGCGGGCACGGTGCCCTGGAACTTGACCGTGCCTTTCAACGATACTGTTCCTGCACTGACATTCATGGGACCAGCGGCATTCGCCACCCGTTGATTAAGGAAAAGAGCCGTCGTTAGCAATGCAACCAAGAAGAGACCGTTTCTGATTTTCATGACTCCTGCTCACCGCCTCTCAGTTACCGAGAGGCCTGCTTTGGGGATTGCCGGAAACCTGCGTTCCGGGATGAGCCTAAGTTATGAGGAATCGATTTCGGCGTTGTCACCGTGCGGTCAACGCACGGTCAATTCTCGTCACTACCGTGTCATTTTTCTGTCACGAGTTGGCGACCAGATTGTGACCGTCGGAGAGCTTACGGTTGGGATGATGAAAAGAATGGCCGGAGAGCGGGAGGCTCCGGCCAAATTTTCATCGGTGTTCAGCCATGTTCGCTGCTACCAGACCCGGCAGGCGTTCTGTGCGACCATCGGTTGTCCGGCTTTGCAGCCCCACGCTTTCTGAAACTCCGGCATGTTCTGCACCACGCCATTCACCCGATACTTCCCCGGCGAGTGCGGGTCAACCTTAACCAGCATGCGGGAAAACTCGGGCCGGCGCTTCTCGCACCACACCCGCCCGAATCCCAGGAAAAACCGTTGCTCTGGAGTGTAGCCATCGATCTCCCGGCCCTCCACGCCGGTCTTGTCGTCCGCAATCATGTGTTCGAGCGCCATGAACGAGACCCGCGCTCCGCCGTTGTCGGCAGTGTTTTCGCCGAGCGTGAGCCGCCCCTTCAACTTAAGGTCGTCAATGGCCACAAAGTTACTGTACTCATCGGCGACACAGCTGGCGCGTTTCTCGAATTCTTTCCCGTCCTGCTCGGTCCACCAGTCACGCAGATTGCCTTGGGGATCGAACTTGCGTCCTTGATCGTCAAAGCCGTGCGTGAGTTCATGCCCGATCACCAGACCGATTCCCCCGAAATTCACCGCATCGTCCATCTTCTTGTCGAAGAATGGCGGCTGCAAAATGCCCGCAGGAAACACAATTTCGTTCCGCGAGCCGCTGTAATAAGCATTTACCGTGGGCGGCGTCATGCCCCACTCCTTGCGGTCGAGCGGCTTGCCGATCTTGGCTATGTCCCGCCGCGATTCGAACTCGTTCGCCCGCAGAAAGTTTCCTACCAGATCGCCGCGCACGATGGTGAGCGAACTGTAGTCGCGCCACACGTCGGGATAACCAATCTTGTTGCGAATCGCTTCCAGTTTGATCTTGGCCTGCTTCTTGGTCTCGTCCGTCATCCAGGGCAGCCCGTGAATGTCCTCGTCCAGCGACCGCTCCAGTGCATCCACCATCTTGAGCATGCGCTGTTTGCCTTCGGCGCCAAACGTGGCTTCTACATATTGCTGTCCCAAAGCCTCGCCCAAGGCGCGGTCGGTGCTCTGTACGCAGCGCTTCCACCGATCCTGGATCTCTGCCTGCCCGGTCAAGGCCTGCTGCATCTTGAAGTTCGCATCTACGAACGGCTTGGAGAGCCAGGGGGCTGCCTGGTCCATCAAGTGCCAGCTTACGTAGGTCTTCAGGCTGTCCAGCGACTCCGATTCCACCACGCCATTCACCTGCTTGAAGAAGTCGGGATTGGCAACGTTCAACTCCGCAAACCTGTGGGCGCCCATGTCAGTGAAGTACTGGTTCAGGTAAAAAGCCGGCGCCAAACCGACGGCGCTGTCGAGTGTCATTTTGTGATCGCGGTTCTTGGGGTCGCGGCGCGCCGTACGGTCCATTGATGCCTTGGCCAAAGCGGTCTCAATGCGCATGACGGTCTGCGCTGAATCCGCCGCCTGCTGCGGCGTCTGGCCCGCCAGCGTGAATACTTGGGTCGTATATTCGATGGCCTTCTTGCGAATCTCGACCGTCTTGGCGTCGTCATTCAGATAGTAGTCGCGGTCGGGCAACGTCAGTCCACCCTGGTCGATGTAGGCGATGACCTGGTCGGCGTTGTGCAGATCGGGTGAAGAATAGAAATTAAACAGCGGATCGGGCCCGATCAGATGCACCCGGGCAATCGCGGCCATCAGCGCGACCTTGTCTTTCACTGCGGCAATCCGCTCAAGTTCCGGTTTGAGCGGTTCGATGCCCTTGGCGTCCGACACCTTCTCATCTATGCAAGAGCTGTAATAGTCGCCGATCTTCTGGTCAACCGGGCTGCGGCCCGGGTTTTCTGCCGACGCCTTCTCCAGAATATCGCGCAAGATGACCCTGTTCCGCTCCTCCAGGTCGATGAAACTTATCCATTCCGGCTGGTCGGCGGGAATCTCAGTATGCTTCAGCCAGTTGCCACAGGCGTACTGGTAAAAGTCCACGCAGGGATCGATGCTCTTATCGATCACTTCAATGCTGAAGCCGGGGGATGGCTTCTCCGCCGGAACCGACTGCGCAAAGCTGGCCAGGGTGAACGTCAGAAACACTGCGGTCAAGAGACGGCCAAAGGGCATAGTAACCTCGTAGGAATCGAACTGCCGATTGTAAGCCTGATGCACTTGGACGCACAACCTCATGAAAGGTAAGCCTGCGATACACTTGCACCGACCAAGTTTCCGGGAACAGGGTCGGGACTTTCCTCGTATAGATAATTGAAGGGACATTCATGAGGACTTTGAAAATCTCCTTGATAGCGAGCTTGATCGGAACCGCGGCCGGTTTCTGGGCCTGGAAACTTGATATCACCAAGATGTTCTGGCCCGAGCATCCCCAGCTTGCGGGCTTTTTCCTTACCATCGTTGTCGCCATTGCGGTGCAACTGACCTGGCCTGCGGACAAAGCCAAGACGTAAATCCGACCTCGATCGAAGCAGCCTCTCCAGCCTTCGGCGGCGTATAATCCACCTTTAGCAATTTCTCCAAGGTGGATCATCCATGTCTTCGGGCAACGGCACTTCTACGAATGGCGGCAGACACGACGTTTCTCAACCTCGTGCTGAATGGATCGCCCGGCGCAAGACTCAAAACGCCGACGGCAACTTCTCCCAGATGCACTACGCCCGCAACGGCGTAGTTACTGAGGAAATGGCGTACGTTGCCCACCTAGAGAAACTTGCCCCGGAGCTGGTTCGCGACGAAATCGCCCGCGGCCGCATGATCATTCCCGCGAACATCAATCACCCCGAACTGGAGCCGATGTGCATCGGCGTGGCTTCGCTGTGCAAGATCAACTCCAACATTGGAAATTCGGCGGTCACTTCCAACATCGACGAAGAACTCAAGAAGTTGCACACCTCCGTGCACTTCGGCGCTGACACCGTGATGGATCTCTCCACTGGCGGCAACATCCATGAAATTCGCGAGGCTATCTTGCGGCACTCGCCCGTACCCATTGGCACCGTGCCGATCTACGAAGCCATCTCGCGAGTGAAGCGGATTGAAGACCTGACTGCGAGCGTGATGCTCGAAGTCATCGAAGAACAGGCCGAGCAGGGCGTGGACTACATGACGATTCACGCCGGGGTGCTGATTCAATATCTGCCCATGGTTTCAAAACGCATCACCGGAATCGTCAGCCGCGGAGGCGCGATTCTGGCGCAGTGGATGGCTCATCATCACAAGCAGAATTTCCTGTACGAATGCTTCGACGATATCTGCAAAATCTTCGCCAAGCACGACGTTTCGTTTTCGCTGGGAGACGGCTTACGCCCCGGCTGCATTGCCGATGCCAGCGATGAAGCCCAGTTCTCTGAATTGAAAACCCTCGGTGAACTGACCAAGAAAGCCTGGCAGTATGACGTGCAAGTCATGATCGAGGGTCCAGGTCACGTTCCACTCGACAAGATCAAAGAGCAAGTAGACAAAGAAAAAGAGCTCTGCTACGAAGCGCCCTTTTACACTCTAGGGCCGCTGGTCACCGACATCGCACCCGGCTACGATCACATTACCTCAGCCATCGGCGCAGCCATGATCGGGTGGCACGGCGCGGCCATGCTCTGCTACGTAACTCCCAAGGAGCATCTCGGCCTGCCCAACGAAAAAGATGTCAAAGACGGCATCATTGCCTACAAAATTGCCGCTCACGCCGCCGACCTGGCGCGACACCGCCCCGGCGCACAGGATCGCGACAACGCGCTTAGCTACGCGCGTTACAAATTCGATTGGGAGAAGCAATTCGCTCTGTCGCTCGACCCCGAAACCGCGCGCTCCATGCACGACGAAACTCTGCCCGACGACTACTACAAAGAAGCGGCCTTCTGCTCCATGTGCGGTCCGAAATTCTGCTCCATGAACTATTCCAGCAAAGTGGACGAGTACAACAAGCAGGTTCACGGGCTGGAGAAGAAAGATTATTCGGAGTTGGTGGAGAAACTGGTCAAGATCGGCTAGTCCACCAGACGCGACGATTCGTTGGGCCCTTTCTGCGGCGTACAAGACTCGAGAAGACTATCCTTCCTGATTCGCCGCCTCCAGCTTCGACTCCAAGTCGAGACGAACTTGCATCAGGTAGGCCTTCTCCAAAACAGAGACTTGTATGTCCCTTTTCTTGGACACAGGAGGCAGGTGCAATAGCCGGATCAGGGCAGTGATTCCAGTGAGTCTTTCTAACTCGTCGAGCATTTGCGGTAACTTAGCCTAGGCTGGCATGGTCAGGCTGTGACGGTCGTCACATCGGTTCACTTTTATAGCTGTGGAGCCTTTGGGTCCAGCCCGGCCTGAATTTCCCAAGACCGAACGACTGCCACTCCAATTGGGTGGCTTTTTCGTTGACCCTACCGTACCACCAGAATATAATCCGTCGCGCGGACGATTGGGCTGAACTTGGTCCGCTGGTATTTCTCTCCTGATTTTGTACAGATCGTGCCCCGGGGCTCCAGAACTTTCATCCGCACAGGCGGTTTTCATGAAGGGTTCTGTCGCAAGGATAAAGTCAGTCAATCGTACGGCGCCCGCTCGTCAGCCTGAGTTATTTCCCATTGTCGGTATCGGCGCCTCGGCAGGCGGGTTGGAAGCCTTTTCCGAGTTACTGCACTCGCTACCGCAGAAGACCGGTATGGCGTTTGTGCTGGTGCAGCACCTCGACCCCAGCCATTCCAGCGATCTGCGAGAAATTCTGGCGCGGATCACCAAGATTCCGGTACAGCAAGTGGCCGACGGCGTGACCGTCCAGCCGGACCAGATCTATGTGATCCCGCCGAACACCAGCATGGCCCTGAAGAACGGGGTTTTGCGGCTGGCGGCGCGAGTGCTCACCCGCGGGCAGCACATGCCCATTGATCATTTTCTGCGCTCTCTGGCGGAAGATCGCGGCAACCGTGCCATCAGCGTGATCCTCTCGGGCACTGCGTCTGACGGAACCGAGGGTTCGCGGGCGATCAAGACGGCTGGCGGAATTACTTTCGCTCAGGATGAAAAGTCGGCCAAGTACACCAGCATGCCTCACAGCGCAGTGGCCGCCGGCTGCGTGGACTTCATCCTGCCGCCAGCGGGAATGTCCAGGGAGTTAAGCCGGGTGGCACAGCACCCCTATCTCGCGCCGAGTTCAGTGGGAAAATCGGACCTGACGATCGCCGCCGGCGGCCAGATGGAAGTTCTCCTCTCGCTGCTTCGCGAAGCCATCGGCGTGGACTTTACCCATTACAAGCAGACCTCCCTGCAGCGCCGCATCGAGCGCCGCATGGTCCTGCACAAACTGGAAAAGCTGAAAGACTACGTACGCTACATTCGCAACACTCCGGGGGAAATCGAGGAGCTATACCAGGACATCTTGATCCACGTGACGGGCTTCTTCCGCGACCCTGAAGCGTTCGACGCGCTGCGCAAGCATGTCTTGCCGACGTTGTTCCGAGACAATCACAAAGGCGGCACGGTACGGGTTTGGGTTCCCGGTTGTTCTACCGGCGAAGAGGCCTACTCGCTGGCCATGGCCATGCTGGAATACTTATGGCTGGAGACCACCAAGACCGCGAAGCCAGGTCTTGGCACC